>Ga0307516_10004947_pt1 | contig 16200 bp, 20 predicted proteins | sample 19_EM_MG_FD_203310 | JGI IMG/M metagenome (GOLD analysis project Ga0307516, IMG submission 203310) | Populus trichocarpa ectomycorrhiza microbial communities from riparian zone in the Pacific Northwest, United States - 19_EM | ecosystem: Host-associated > Plants > Roots > Unclassified | place...
GCCCCCGCCCATGATAGGCCCTTCCTCCACACAACTGAGTAACCGGTGGCCCCGTCGTCCAGCCGCGACCCGTCCGTAAACATAGTCAGCCCAGGTCGGTTCCTCCCTGCCTCTGCCTTAGCCGCAAGCACCTGGAGTGGCGTGCACAGATCAAAGGATTGAGTTTGCCGGCGACCCTTCTCGGTCGTGCAGTATATAAATGACACTCCCCAGCCTATCGCATTGGCAGCGGTCCGCAATTCGCCGACGGGGGGCAATACGAAACAGCCGCGCTTCCTCGCCCACACGGCGACGGACCGTCAGCTCGTCAGCGACGCAAAGGCGGTCGGTCCTTCCCTCCGCCTTCCGGCCGCAGACCACAGGTCGGCGGTCTGGCTCGGGAGTGGCGTGCGCATCTCGGGCCGGCGTCCGAGCAGCTGGGATGCCTCTGTTGTCCGGGCGGTGTGTGTCTGCAGAAACGTGTCGGCCGGCTGGATGGCAAAACCGGCGGGAAACACAGGCGGTAGCCTGTTCTGCGGAGGCGAGGACGCAGAGGTGCGAGCGGTGTCACCGCTATTATCACCAGCTACCGTAGTCACCACCACACAGGATACGCGACCCGGTGTTCGTCATGTCCACCATCACCCACGCTCATTCGTTGAGTGCGGATTACGACGTGGCGGACGATACAGGCCAGTGATACTTCAAAAGAAAAAGAAGTAACGTGAGGTGAGGGCTTATCCTACCCGGGGGCGAGGGGATCAAAAGGCTATTATTAATCGACATGAAGGTTATTGTTATACGTGCAGGTAATGCAGGCCAGCCCGCTCGTCACGTGAGCACAAGTTCACGACTGCGGCCCCACTTATCGTGCACACCGTGGTATGCGCGGTCTTCCCAGCGTTCTATTTGGTGGGCGCGCTGACATACTTTTGTATTTTCCGGATAGGCCAAACGAATTTTCTCGGTGGGTTAGAACAGATATAATGAATTCTCTCTCCTCTCACTCGCAAGTTCAATATACATTCCCTCAGCAATTATCAGCGGTCAGACTATATATTGAAAGGCAATCAATAAGAACATACATCCATCTCACAAACTAAGAACCCAGAAGGCCCCCAACATGACAAATAGGGGGGGGAATGGCGATAATTTCTCTTTCGTATCCGCCAATGCCAACCCCAACAGGCCAAGTTCCACGAACACAGATCATTCACTCCTAACCTCAGGTGGTGGTATGGATGTAGTAAGGAAGAACAAGAAAAGCAACGATCAACAAGAAAAAAATGAGATAAGAAGAATTAACGGAGATAGATGTAAGCACTGACACTAAAGTACCCTTCTTACATGGCTGATACCGTGTTTTCCACCCAGTTTCCAACCTATGATATGATCTGGCTGTGCTCAAAAGACGAAACCGCAAGGATCGCTGGTGAACTCAATGAGGCAGTGGTTCCAATCCGTATCTTGGGCGTTGGCACGGGTGAGATCGCCCATGGCGAAACGAGCAGCACGGATCGAGGTGAACCTGAGATAGGTGGTAGCAGTCGAGTGTTCAAATTCGATGTTTTCGACTGTGTTTTTCTTGTACATGATCAATCCGGCGGGAGATAGAAACCGCAGGGTATCTGTTCGCTGGGAGTCCCTTCAGGACCAGATAGCGGGTCTCGTCGGCGCAGAACGGTTCGAGATGCTGGCTCGCAAATACGTTATGGACTTCTTGAGGAAACTCGAGACCCGAAGCTTGGACCCCATTAAGCGGATCGGTTGGCGCTTGTGCCAGGCAACGAAGCGATCGGCAGAAGCGGAATCTTTAAAGTACACCGCTGCCTTTTTGTCTCCGTCTGGCGCGGGGGCTTTGAAGAGGACAACGCTATGAACCGCTCCTCCGCGGATCTTGGGATAGATCCTTGGGGACACGTTTGGAGGGACCCCTTGAACAAAGGCGCCCACTAGTAGTGGTTATTAGCCACCGACAAGCTTGAAAACAAAGAGATTGGATAGAAATACCTTTAACACGCGAGACGATCCCCTCCGGCCGCCTCGATCGCATGGTACCTGGATATTGCCCGGTCATATTGCTGAGACGCCGAGACCTCGAACTAGGGACATCGCCACCACCAGCTTTGTTGCTGTCCTGGCTGCGGCCATCTTGGCTGGATTTCAGCGGGGTCTAATCACCTGGACGACCGCCCTGGTTGTTCTGGTTACCACGGCGACCGCCTTGTTTGGCGTTTTGCCGATTCTGACCACTCGGAGGACCACCCAAGTTGCGCTGGTTATCGCGGCGACCGCCTTGGTTGGCGTTTTGCTGATTCTGCCAGCCACGACCACCCTGGTTATTCTGGCTCTTGCGACGACCACCTTGGGTGTTATTCTGCTGGCCTTGATTACCCTGGCGACCGTTGCGGTTTTTTTTGTGCTGGTTGTGATCGCCCCGACGGCTGCCTTTGTTGGCATTCTGCTTGTAGTCGTCATCCCGGCGGCCTAGCCTGCTCTGTCGTGGCTTGGGCTCTGGCCAACAAGGAAAGAAACCGGTCGGGAGTTCGTTACCTGGTCCGGGGGCCAATTGTAGCCCCAATGTATCGCGGCTAGGACCAGGAGGAACCTGTCAAAGAGGGCGACGAGAGTGCCATCATCGGTGGAGGCGGTCGCGACTTCATCGCTGTTTGTTATGTCTCGGGTGGTAGCATGAATAACGGCAACCGCAGCTGCAGCCCGAGCGGCAGATGCAGGAGTCGTGACGGCCGTGGTGACAGATACTGGAGGTGCCAAGTCGTGACCGGCTTCGGAGTAGCTAAAGTGCGAGGGCCCGGGAAATACGAGGGTTTCGGATCTCCGAAGATATATGTACCATCACTCGAGTCGAACGTCTTGCTTGCTTCCCCGTCAGGTGACTCAGCACAAGGGCTGACGAAATTGGCTGGCTGCGGCTCCTCCAGTGCGCGGCTGAGGCCGGCCGATGAATTCTTGATATCGTAGATCAGGTGGTGCTCCACCTGGGACACATCCTCCCCCCCTTCCTCGCCCCCCCGTCTACGGCTTCCTCCGGCGCGTACTGCTCTATCTGCCGCTTGCTTCTGCCCCTCTTCCTCCCCCCCTCCCGCGTCCTCTTTCTCTTCCTCCCGCTCGAGATCGAGTGCACCACACTGAGTAGATGAATTACCGATTCCATAAGTACGAGGAACCGATGAGGAAGCTTCTTACAGACTCTCGGAGCCAGGAGGATGAAGGGGCTTCGTATCGTCGTTTCCGAAACGAAGAATGTAAACCGTTTTCTTTCCCATGCGTAGCCCGGAGAGTTTCACCTCGAAGGCGTATCCCTTGCGTTTGACGAGCTTGGTGATAGCCGAAGAAATTCTTCGCTGGTTTCGAGGTCGTAGCATCTGGTAACCGGCGGAAGACGTGCTGTCGGTTTAGGAGTGGGCGCCATGGTCAAGCTAATATGTTGGACAACGGTCAGTAACGCTGGCTGTGGTTCCGAAGGAGAGCGCGGGGAGATGGGTTGTCACGTCTGATGAGAAGAGATTTCAAGCTGCGGGGAGGAGGAGGGAGTACCGTATTAACTCACTTAAGAGGTCCCCCTATAAATGCCGCTGCTATAGGTACTAGCGCGGACTAGCGCGAGCTAGGGCGCTTAAGGACTAGCGCAATATCAAATCGCGCTTGACTGAATTTTGCAAATATGGCGCCGCGCCCACAGAATCTACCTACTACACATACACAGCAACACAGCACCCACAAATCTAACTAAAAACCATCTCTGTGCCAACGGAAGTCGTACTCAAGACCATCTTCATCCTCATCCTCATCACCCTCAGTGTCGGTAATTTGCGGAAAAGAAATTACATGACTATACTATGGTTTCCTTACCAACCTAGCGCTTCGCCGTATTCCTACAACTGGTGCTGCACTGCAGCGGTGTGCAACTGACTCTGCAGTGCCGGGGGTGACCAGTGCTGCAGCTTGAGGTGAGGCTGGGGATGTGGCAATGACCGTAGTGGAAGGGGCTACTAGATGAGCGGATGCTAGGTTCTTGCCATAACCACGACCATGACCACGACCACGGCCATGACCTTGACTCATGCTGCCTGCCCTGCCATGGCCAGACATGCTGTGTACCTTAGGTTTACCTTGAGTTGCATCCGATGCTGAAGGCTGACCTTCAACGTTAGACTCGTCATCCGATGATGATGAGTCTTCTGCAGTGTCGTCACTGCAACTTGCTGTACCGTCGTCCACAGTGGGTGCTCCTTGGGTCTTCCAGTCCTTCAGAGCAGTCATTAGGTGGGGGGTCGGTAGCCCTTTGATGGATATCTCGCCATCAGATGACCCATCAATAGGTAGAGATGCGCCAATGCAACGGAAGCTTCGAATGATAACCTCTCTCTTCTCCTGACAGAATCTCTCCCAAGCTGCTGTCACAAACCTGGTGTGACAGGCTCCTTGGCACTGGCGCCGGTGCCACTCTCACCCATGTCGCCCTGTAGCTCATCCTCGTTTCCGCTGCCGCAGCTGCAGTCATCCTCCGCGCTTAGGCGTCTCGATCGATCTCCGCCATATCACTCTGGTAGCGATATCCCCGACCTCTGGCTGGTCTAGACCTCTCTCCTTCATCTCCGTTATGTTAGTTGCGCGTCCTTTCTCCTGTCCGCTACATTTGTTGTCTCCCATTGATTGAGCTTGCGCATCCTTCTCCCATATTCGTTACGAGTATTATTTTCCCTTGATTAAGTTGTACATCAGTCTTCCTTTCCTTTACTGTTACTGCTTGCGCGTCCTTTCTCCTGTTGCCGTGAGTAGAGTGTTGGCTGCGCGGCAGCCGAGTACGATCATGTGTTTTCCTTGGGCGTGGCGATTGAGTCATGATGAGCTAGGGAGGAACTGTGTCAGTCTTGCGGGCAAGCTGTGATTCCACAGAGGAAAGGAAAGGTATAAAGGAAGGGCGCAGTAGCTAGTCTGGAGATTCTTCTCCACGCAATCTATTATCTCTCTCTACAGACCTACCTCTCTCTACACATGAACCGGCGCTGCGACCACCACCCCGATAAGAACAACAAGCCCACGCAAAGGCATGTGAGAAGATCGCGATGAGACCATACCAGGCATGACGGATACCACGAGAACAACGAGCCCACGCAAGGCGTGTGAGAGGACCGTGACGAGACCAAGCTGGGCGTGATGGATACCGCAAGACGACGAGCGGCACGTGAGTACGCCAAAAGTGTGACTACGAGCGGCGCGTGAGTACACCAGAAGTGTGACTACGAGCGGCACGTGAGTACGCCGAAAGTGTGACTACGAGCGACACTGTCAGGGTAGGAAGCCAAGAGCCGAAGGACTTGGCGACTTGGCGGCTTGGCTTTGGATTGTGTTCGTGGCCGAGGTGCGGCCGCTCTCTTGCTCTCGCTCTCTTCATCAGACATCAAGACATACTTTCTCCACACGCTGCGGACGGTCCATCCGCACCTTCTTTTCGTGACCCCTTTCTCGTGATCTGCATGTTCGGCCCATCTCCGGCTGCCAACCTTGAGCTCATCAGCCGTAGCGGTCCGCTCAGCCTTCCAGGCTCCTCACAAGTGGCGTCAACGGACGGTTCGTCCTTGTCTCGCTCACGGCATTCCGTCAGCTCCCTCAGAAACAGCAACAATTTCACCTCCACCGATCCCCCCACCCAACCAGGCTACATACTGGCATAGACCAAGCAAGCGTCCTCCTCTGAGACGCCGGCCTCACAATTCAGAAGTCGAGAAGAGCAAACGAAACCAACCTTCAGCTGAGTCGTCAGCTGAAAACCCACCCCCGATCGCCCCAACTGCCGATCCTCCGCTCACCTCCACCGCGTTAATTCTAAGAACGCCCTGAAAACCAGCTGAATCAAGTCAGGAAACACCAGCTGGCGAGATAATCAGCGAGGCTCTATTGATTGATTTCAACCGGCCATCGCCCGCCTCCCCCAGAAGAGCTGCCAACGAGCTCCTAAGCGTCATACGGTACCGAGAGCCAGACAATACACAGCTCACCTACCCATGAAACCCTTCCGATTTCACGAAATACCGTACAAACGAGCAGAGCCCCTCAAGCTCTGATTCTGAGTGGCCGAATCCCTTCGCCACAAAACCCGCCCGACCTAGAGAGCCGGATCCTGAGGCCTTCAGGGCATTGACGATCTCCACCCCCTGGAAGGATTCGAGACCGGCTCGCGCACTCTCCCTATCCCGTTTTCGGTACCAGTCGCTGCACAATCAGCCAGTGAGAAGCCAGTCTGCCCACCAGGCCATAGAGACCTCCGATCCACTAACCCGGTTGACATCATCCACACCTACACCTTCTGTACCACAACAGAACACTCCCCCACTCCCCACTCCAACCCTACCCCCCGTACCACCCTGTATCTATCTCCCACCTCCAACACCTACACCACCACCTATACCTCGACGGATCAACCTTCCACCCCTGCAAAGACTGCCCCATGTAACCAAGCACCGAATCAACCTACCGAGACAGGAAACCGTCCCCCGCATCGGTTTCCGGCCAGGTGAAAAAGAACCTGCATTCGATGCGTTACGATTCCTTGGCAGAATGAACCGTGACGAATTGCAACAGTACATCGCCGACGCTGTCACAGCGTCAGTATCCGCCATGCTGGCTGCACAGCTTGGGCCCCTCCACGACCAGGTAGCGGCCCTGCGCGGCACGGGACGGAGTGGCTCTACACGTACAAGGGACGCCAAACTCCAGGCTACCAGACAACAGCACGAAGACAGTCTTCAGCGGATAGACGCGGAGAGGGAGAAGATCCGAAATGCAACCTGGACGTGCCCGAAAGTGGAGCTGTCCGGACCAGACATTATTGTCAATCTGCCCACCAATATGACAACATCCGACACGAACCCCGGACGAGGGTTCGATGCCAAAAAGCTTCCCAGGTATGCCTTTGGCAAGAACCTGGCGGAATGGATCAAGCTTATGGACATTATCGTGATGACCTACGGAGAAGAAAAGGTATGTCCCTCAGTACTAATGCATTGTCTAGCAGAAGGAGATGTCGTCCGAGACTGGTTCGTCTCACTTGGGAACACAAACATCGAATTCATGACGACTCGTCCCGGTTGTTGGTCTTTTATGAAATCGAAGTTTACGGAGAAGTGGCGAGCCTCGGCCGGACAGCTGCAGCTTGCATGTGACAAGAGGAAAAAGGAATAAGGTGAGTCGTACACACAGTACGCCCTCCGAAAGTTGAATATGGTCGAAGACGCCTACCTGCAGGCAAACGACGAAAACAAAATCCTGCAGGTTCGGCTCAGGCTGGACCCACCTGCTGCCTGTTACTGCAAGGAGTTCCGGAACCTACAGGCGTTTATCGAGGAAATCGGACATTACGATGAACAGCTAAACCTGGAAAAAATGTACAATGGCCAGACCAACCAAGGACAGCCTCGAGGATACACTGACCGCGGACAGCCTCGGGGATACAACAGGCCATATGACAACATGCATCAAGTAACCGGGAATGCCTGTCAGTACAACAACCGCCAAACGACAGATTCCTACATACCTGCCTACAATGCCTCCGCCCAACCTGGACCTTCCAACACTGAGAAAGGTAAGGGGACTGATACCAGTCGTGACCGGTATCGCACTGGCGACTGGAATAACCCCCAGCCCACGAGGGAGACACGCGGAGCAGAGCTACGTGCAACCTTGAGGCACCGCATGAATCCGGCCACAGGTAAGATGGAGATGTCGTACACGAGACGCAACAGCACACCCGTGTTCATGATGCGGCCATGCAACAAGTGCCTACGTCAGCGAGGACAGGACAACCAGTGGCATTTTGACTTTGACTGCCATGAGGACCCAGCAATGAAGACCTTCGTCATCAACTATGCCAATGACATCTATGGAGGCAGTGTCTACGACATGGACAACTACCACGAAATCGATCATAGACTACGGACGGAAGCGGAAAATATCTACGACTCTGACGACGATTCGGGAAACGAGCTGGGGTTCGGGGACCTGTAGAGAAACCCGCACCCCAAGAGAAACCTCTACCACACCACCGATCTCCCGACCGACACAATGACAACACCCTTTTTTGCGCCACAGCAAGACTTACTCACATGGCCGATAATACCCCTATTCACAAGCATTGCCCTAATCACACACCCGACGATAATCAACTCGATACCCTTATTCACAGCCCCTGCCCTAATCACACACCCGACGACAATCGACTCGATACCCTTATTCACAGCTCCCACCCTAATCACATGCCAATTCATACTCAAACCCCCATTCACAAACCTACTCATATTCACACGCCAGACGATACACAAAACCCTACTCATGCTCACACCCCCGATGACATGCCAATTCATACTCAAACCCCCATTCACAAACCTACTCATATTCACACGCCCGACAATACACAAAACCCTACTCATACTCACACCCCCAATGACATCTATAAAGGTCCGCCTAGACCGGAGAACACCACTAATAATACCAACACCGAACTTCGACGATGGAAAGCCAAAAAAGAAGAAACAGACGAAAAGAAAGAAGAGATAGATGAAAAAACGAGTGGAAGAATCGGGGATGAAGGAAAGAAGGAGGAAAAAGAAAAAGAGCTGGAGAAGGAGAAAATGGAAGAGAGGAAGGAAACGGACAGAGAGAAAATGGAATGAAGGAAGGAAACGGACAGAGAGAAAATGGAAGGAAGGAAGGAAACGGACAATGTCCTGCCCGTGGGCGGCATTTTACGAGGTAACCCCTTTAGCTGTCTGCCCCCGGGCTTTGGCATTGGATGTCCCCCACTCCCGGAGACATCACAGAACGCTAACATGTCAACGGAGATACCAACGATAATTCTGGAACGGCCTTCCCAGCTACGAGGAGATAGCAAAAGCTTTCTACAATCGACACCACTCCACTGCTATGTGAGAGCTGGAGAACTTGGTCCCACGAAAGCACTGACGGATCCGTGCTCCAACGTTGGCCTGATGGATCTCGCACTGTTTCGGCGAGGATACCCAACAATCGGGATACATCCACTCACGGCATCGGTATCAGGAATTGGCACTAATAAGACCTCCGGATACGCCATCGTCCCGATCCAATTCGATTGCGTAAGAAACGGCAACACACACGAGAAGCTGCAGGCTGACATAGAAGTCCATCTGGTGGAAGACTTCCCCCCCGGACTGGTAATCTGACTGGACTTCCTATGCGATTACGGAATGGAGCTCAACATAGCCAAAAAGATCGCAAGCCTCTTTCCGACCGGTCACACCACCAGATTGGCATCACCACCTAGCCACCACCTATCGGAAATAAAGGTTTTGGCACTCGATCGTACAACAATCCCAGATAGGACCATCCAGCGTATTGCCATCCGAACGCCCCGAATCGCAGCACAAATCGACTACACCTTCCTGCCATTTACAACAGTCGAAAAGGGGATGCCGCCGAGCCCTCAAATGATGCACGCCATTATTGACAGTGGCACAACTTCTATGATGTTCTGGAACTGGAGCGAACATCCTGTAATCATCGAAAAGGATCAACAACTGGGTATCGCTCAACCCGTCCTGTTCGGATGCAGAGTGCAACAGACGGGAAGCCACATCAACTGGAACGACCTGGTTGCGCCGGAAGCAGCCATTCGTGGCAACATGGGATTGACAGCCATTCCGGGTCACCAAGAGTGCTACCACGTTGAGCTGTCGGCACCTCAGTCGACGATCGGTCCCAGGCCACGATCAATACCCGATGAAGAGGCAGCACTGATATCCGCTGCGGCCCAGCCCAGAACAAAAGGTGAGCTATTCCCGTCAGAGGACGACGGCGATACCTTGCCGGAAGTCAGCCCGTTCATCGAAGGAAAGCCGATGATATCACCACACTTGTTGGAATCCCAGCGAACCGAGATTGGCCTAGTTCTCGAAGAATTTTCGGACTACTTCAGTGACGGAAAATCAATCGGACACGTACGTGAATACTCAGTTCCGATCAACACTGGCAACAATCCCCTCCCTCCACCACAGGCACCAAGGCCCACTGGACCCGCCAAACGCGATGCGATCGACACGACGATCGAGGAACTACTGAATTGGAATGTCATCGAGCCATCAACAAGCCCAACAGCGAACCCGGTCCTGCTGGTCTGGCAGAACAACAAATGGAGGTTCTGTGTTAACTACTGCCCGGTAAACGCGGTCACCGTCCCTGATGCATATCCGTTGCTATGACCGGACTACGTTTTCTCAGCAATGGCCAACAAGCAATACTTTTCCGTATTTGACGCCGTCAAGGGCTACCACCAAGTGGACATTGACGAGGAGGACCAATACAAAACCGTATTTATATGCCATTGCGGTTTGTTCCAGTATAAGCGACTACCATTCGGTCTGAAAAATGCCCCTGGCCAGTACCAACGGTTGATGGATCGGGTCCTGGGATCGCTACGCTGGACAGCAGCATTATGCTACATCGACGACGCAATCGTATTCTCGAACAGCTGGGCAGAACACGTCGATCATGTCCGCCGGTTCCTGACAGCAATACGGGCGTCCGGATTGCAGCTCAGCGCCACAAAATGCAAGATCGTATACCCGGATGTGACAATGCTGGGCATGCAGATATCACGGTACGGACTTGCCACGACCAAGGATAAAGTCGCTGCTGTGACAGACCTACCGACACCGACCACCATGGCAGCACTGCACAGGGTGGTGGGCATGTTTGGATACTATCGGAACTTTATCGAAAATTTCTTGTGCATTGCAAGGCCACTAAATGATTTGAAGAAAGCAAGTGGGAAGTACGCCCCGGGAGCCAAAATCATTTGGACAGATGAATGCAAAACCGCTTTAAAGAAATTGAAGTCACAGCTGTCATCGACGCCAATACTGGCACATCCGAAGTATGACCGGACCTTCATCCTACACACCGATGCAAGCAAGGACGGCTTCGGAGCAGTCCTGTCCCAAATCTGGACAGCGGACGACTATCGGGTTGCCGAGTCGTCAGACGGCCGTCAAGAAAGGACTCCGGATGCTGCCTTTCCAGACGCCGGTTTCACCGGTTTGGACAGGACGCCAGACGTAGCTTTTGACAGGATGAGGACGCCGGTCAGCAGTCTGAGCGTGAGTCAGGATATGACCAGTTTCACCACGGTGGTGGAAAACTCGGACTGGACGCACGCATATCAGTGCGACCCCGCATTTAGCTCAATCTACCGATCACTCCAGGCCGGATCACCCAAAGCCGGCACCTGAAAGGAGATTGGGTTCAGCCTCAACCCGGATGGCCTGCTGCTCTTCCGGACAAGCCAAGGAGACCGGATCTGCCTGCCAGCAAATAAACTACAGGAAACCTTGCATACAGTGCACGATGTACTGGGTCACTTCGGGCGAGCCAAGACCTATGCACGGGTGATGGACACCTTCTACAGGCCTGGACTGGCAACTGCGGTAGCAGAATACGTCAGGCATTGTCCTGAGTGCTCCGTCAATAAGCTCCACAATAATAGAATGGTAGGAGAGGTTGGACGCATCGACACCGAGAGAATTCCGGAAGCGTACCAGGCAGTCAACATCGATTTCATTCTCAACCTGCCAAAAAGCGGTCCATACGACGCGATCATGATAATCATTGATAGGTTCACCAAGGTAGCAACCTTCATTCCATGCACGTCGAATTTCACCACCGAAAACGCCGTATCGATGTTTTTCGATAGAATTGTCTCCATGGGCTTCCTACCGACAAAATTCATCATGGACAGGGACCCGTGCTTGGTGCGCACCTTCTGGGAGCACCTGTGCAAGAGACTGGGAATCGACCACTGGAAGACGACGGCCTTCCACGCACAGGCGGACGGTGCCGTTGAACGACTGAACAGGACGCTGGAGGTGGCCTTACGCTCATATGTTGGTGACAGACAACAATGGCACCGCTACCTATACCTGGTACAGCTGGCCTATAACACGGCCAAAAGTGCGACAACCGGATTCTCACCATACGAGCTTCTGTATGCACAACCGCAAAACATTGTTGAGCGCATACTTAGACCACAGACACTGCCTACGCATGAAAACCCGGCAGCGTCAGAATGGCTGGACGACGTAACAATGCGCCTCGCAGACGCAAAAGAGGCCATAGCCAGGTCATTCACCACATACAAGGCATATTACGACCAGACCCACTCGGCTCTTCCGGAATACAAGCCTGGCGATTTCGTATCAATCCGGTTGGACAGACATCCGGTCTCGATCATAAAACGGAACAAGCTCAGCGCTCAGAAATTGCCCCCCTATGAGATTCTGGAGGTACTCGCCGGAGGAAGGGCACTACGGCTGAAACTACCGGAAAACCTTGGGATACACGATGTGGTCTCGGTACAGAACGTCGACAAGGCAGCAGACCCCAAAGACGACGTCTTTGGACGCCACCCCGAAGGAACAAATCAGCGAATCATAGCCCATAGGGACGCAGCCAAGCGTGGGAGAAGATATCGGATGCGGCTGAAGAGCTGCTATGCAGATGAGGACAAATGGGTATATCCCGGCAAATTTTTCGAAAACTTGCTACGTTCTCTATGTGACGAATACGACGCTTCAATCTTGCAAGCGGAAACGATGGCAGCGGAAGCAATGGCAGCACCTCTCACACCGGAGAAGCCCGAAAAAGCAGCCTACACAACCAAACCTCCCGGACTCGGACAAAAATTGGAGTGTCCCATTCTATATATCTCACGAGCGACCCTCCACTACGAAACTCGCTATGAGGCCTCAGAGCTAGAAATGGCATGTTTAGCTTGGGCTGTTGGACGCCTACGTCAGTATCTGGAAGGCGCCCCATTCAAAGTTTTCACCGATCACTCTGCGATACCTGGAATCCTGAGGTCATCAGCAGTGACTTCCTACTCCCTATGACTCGACAAGTTTCGGATGCAGTTGATGCCTTTCGTGGACAACATGGAAATCGCCCACCGTCCCGGAAAATCTATTCCGCACGTTGACTGCCTCTCGAGGAACGTCAGCTCTGGGACGAGCCAGCCGGATTCCATGGGGGGTACGGTGCCCGGACCGCTCGCGTCACAGGTCGTTGAGATTGAGGATCGGAAGGTCAAGATTGGAGGAAGGGAAGAAGATGGGAAAGGTTGAAGTGGTTGTTAGGATTTGGCGTTTTTGTCGAACGAGATTGGTTGGTAATTGGATCCATGTATAAGGCGGATGAGAGGATGTTGCATTTCTTTTGCCATGGCGAGCTGTTGTGGGAACAGGGACAACGGAGATGGAAAAGTTATTTGTGTGCTTCTTTTTGCTTGTGTTTCGAAGAGCTCTGGGACAGAGCTCGAAGAGCAGGGGGACCTGTCAGGGGAGGAAGCCAAGAGCTGAAGGACTTGGCGACTTGGCGGCTTGGCTTTGGATTGTGTTCGTGGCCGAGGTGCGGCCGCTCTCTTGCTCTCGCTCTCTTCATCAGACATCAAGACATACTTTCTCCTCATGCTGCGGACGGTCCGTCCGCACCTTCTTTTCATGACCCCTTTCTCGTGATCTGCACGTTTGGCCCATCTCCGGCCACCAACCTTGAGCTCGTCAGCCATAGCGGTCCGCTCGGCCTTCCAGGCTCCTCACAGGCACGTGAGTACACCGGAAGTGTGACTACGAGCGGCGCGTGAGTACGCTGGAAGTGTGATCAAGAGCTTGCCCCGAAGGACCGAGCCTACGTTACCTGTCGAGCAGCACGGAGTAGTCAAGGCAGGATCTTGACAGCCGCACCGACACATCTGGTCATCATAACTCTCATTTCTCCCACTGCGCTACTTTCCGTGATATCATCTAGATCCATATTGTTGTCTGCCCCTTCAAACTCCTTGTCGATCTCTTCCTTCAGCATATCCTTAAACAGCCTGTTGAATGAGATGTCGACAGGCTGAACAATGCCAGTACAGCCAGCAGGAACCAACAACAGAGTGACGTCATTCTTTTTCAGGAGTTTCTTTACTGGCTTGGTCCTATGTGAGCGGAGAAGATCCATGATGAGCAGAGAAGGCAGCCCACCGAGTTCCAGTAGAAGTTGTTTCAACAGCCAATGGAGGATGGTTACAGTAGTTGCATAGGCTTTGCTGTTAAATGAAACCATGACTCGAGGATCGTACCGTAAAGCTTCACGCTTTCTGACTGTCGTTTTACTATCCTCTTTTCCTCGGAAGATCATGAGTGGCAAGACACGAGCTACGCCGTCGGCAAAGATGGTAAACTGCATTGTTGCCTGGCGCTTCCCCCATCCGGATTGTCGGCTCTTAGCCCATACAGTTTTATTCCCCTTTGTTTCGTAGCTTTTTCCTCCAGATACTCCTAGGGTAGTGGCGTTTGATCCATATTGATGATATTTGAGGTGAGATATTGGCCAACAGTGCAGACAGTGTCTTCACTACCATCTCACAGTTGTGAATTCCGCTGGTTGAAACATAGAAAATTGATGACCATCCCACAGTGCTGTGCCGGTGTTTCCGAGGCTTGGTTTGTGATGATTCGAAGTGTGATATCATTGCGGTGAAGGAACCGAGAAAACCAGCCATTTGAAAAGCAGAATTCAACGGTTGAATAGGGATAGATCTCTGTAAACAACCGCTTCAAGGTACGTTCAAACCACTTGCGACGTACAATTCGTCCCAGTTTTCGCCGCTCCTCAAACGCAACACGTAGTTGTTTCTTAAGTTCCTTCCACCGCGGGTTGCTTCACCGTATACGTACAGTATGCTGATTCGTCTGAAGCAGCAATGCCTCGTTCTGTGAAAACTGTGATGATTAGTAATTTACAGTAATTGCCTGATAATCTTGCAGAATACCTTCTTCCATTTCATCACCTGGTTCTTTTGCTTGAGTCCGAACCACACTCGAACCTTCTCACATGTAGGTTTCCGTTTTCCACTATCTCTGTCGTCCACCTGTCCGTGTTCTGCCCAGGACAACACTCGGAGCTTAAATTCAACTGTTCCGCACCGCTTCGCTCTGGAAGGAGTGGCTGCCGGCAGAGGAACCCAGCAAGGGACCACAGAGATTGGGTGTTTTCGAGGCCCTGGCCGTTGTTTGGATTTAACTGGTGAACAGTTGCTAGGGGTTCGAGGCATATCGGCAGTGGGCTGTAAGGAAGCTTGCGAGAAAATCGTCATGAGGAGTTCTACTGGCAGCTCGGAGCATGATACTCGATCATCGATGATTGATAGTTGCATTGTTCTTTTAAGCCGTAGAAATACCGCATAGTTGGTGATACTTCTGGCTGTATCCCCTATTCAGCTGAGCTGAGATACCTCCTAGGCTGATCACCTGACGTCTGAAAAACGCTCGGCGCGCTAACCGTAAGCGATCTAGCGCGCGCCAGCGCGTCACAACCTATAGCAGTGGCGTTTATAGGGGGGACCTCTTAAGTGAGTTAATACGGTAGGGGCCGCGAGGGTTACGCTCGCGAAGGATAAGGTCTGTGCTGCTAGTCGCAATGGAGAGTGGGGAGTGGGTATGGACGGAGTGAGAACGGATGAAGTGTAAACGGAGTTGTGAGTGGATGGGGGAGGGATGAGAAAAATTCGGTGCAAGAGCGGGAGTAAGAAAGCAAGAGAGAGGGTCGAAGTTGTGGGGTGTTTTGGGAGTTTGGGCCACGAGCTTGGCCGAAACAAGATAAGGGTGTTACAGAACCTGGAGTGATGGGACCCAACCAGTTGCTTGCACATGTTGCTCCGAGGAGCCTCGGCGGCGAACCTCCTGTACGAGGCCCATAACGACCAACCAGTCAAGTTTCTCGAATTTGCGTAACCTAAAACACGAACCCCTGAAACCCGAAAACCCGAAAACCACGAATACTCGACAATCTTGCAACCCTGCCAAAGAAATTTCGCAACATCACCAAGACTCCACAAATTGTAACTGGAGAGAGGTATATTTGCGAGTCACAACCGTTGTGCCTCGCTGCGAACGACCGGCGCACGCCGACGGAGCGAACGCCCAACTTCGTCTCCTCCGTCTCCGGCGTCCGCTTGGGGCGCACGCCCGACTCCGTCTCCTCCGTCTCCGGTGCCCGCTTGTTTGTTGAAGCGCTCGCCCGTCTCCTCCGTCTCGGGCGTCCGCTTGTCAAAGCGCTCGCCGGTCTCCTCCGTCTCCGGCATCCGCTTGGGGCGCACGCCCGACTCCGTCTCCTCCGTCTCCGGTGCCC
>Ga0307516_10004948_pt1 | contig 16197 bp, 20 predicted proteins | sample 19_EM_MG_FD_203310 | JGI IMG/M metagenome (GOLD analysis project Ga0307516, IMG submission 203310) | Populus trichocarpa ectomycorrhiza microbial communities from riparian zone in the Pacific Northwest, United States - 19_EM | ecosystem: Host-associated > Plants > Roots > Unclassified | place...
TTCTATCTCAAGTTCCTTCATACATGGTCCCCTACCTGCCTATGTAATTTGTACAATACTTACTTATGTGGTTGTGTAGCTATGAGACATGGTGTTTTCATTTTGCAATACCGGTCAAGTGATAGTACTATAAGCACTACAATATTGCTAATCAGGTCAGCATTTGCATAGAATCCCTACACGAAACCATCTAAGCTGTGATTGGTTGAGCTCAACAGCCGACTTCGTTTGTCCTCAGTTCGTTCGAGTTCGGAAAAACAAAGTCAAATGAACTTTCGAGTCCAGTCAGGTTTGGTCCGGTTCGCGGCAACACTACCTTATGTACTTGGCAAGGTCTCTCCCAAAGCCGGACTCTAGACCCGATAGATACTAATCGTGACAATGTGACCCCTGTCCTACCGCGACTGGCCGGCCTCAGGCCTCAACTTTGGCTTTTGACCAAACCACTACACCATGCCTTACTAGCGCATAGTTGGCGCTAAATATTGACAGAATGGCTCCGACATTTGAAAAGCTAGGCCTACAGTCTGTTGAACATTCGAAGTGGGTATTACAATCGCGGAGCCACAAATTCAACGAGATGTTGATCTACAGTTCTAGTACATAAATGGAGTAGGCTGCAGGCTACTAAAACATGGGAAGGGAAATTGTTGAAGTTGTCATGGCGGTCAATCAAACTGATCGGGGTCCGTTGAGAACGTGTTCTTCCTACAAATTTACATCAGCGTTCAACAAGGAGTTCACATGTACTCCGAATCTTTACTTACGTTGATGCGAAGCCGATCCTGTTGTTGCCCGCATCATAAACCTGTTGCGAGGATTACTAGTGAAACCCCACGTGATGGTGAAAGATACGAATTGATCCCTACCGAATAGTATCTCTCAAGGAACTTCTGTCCCAGGACGAAATCAAAACCACCACCGCTGTCGAAGCCCAAGTTAGCGAGGACGCCATACCGCTTTGATGCATCGCCACCCCAATACTCGTTTTGACTCGCAGGGATAAGTTGCGCAGCAACGTCCATTATGAAGCTGTGTCCACTAATGAAGAAGGTAAGCGGCTGCATCTTGGGAATAGATGATTTGGGGATCTCCAGGAAACCCAATTTATTGTCTAGTTTAGCTCCAGGGATGGCATCCACGTAGATGGCAAAGAAGTCGTCCGCAAGAAGCACCTCTATGTAAATCAATAATGGTCGCGAGGTATATATGACTGACGTTACACGTACGTGTCGAGCCAGTGTCAACAATGCCCGCAGTAGACTTGGGGATAACCGCCTTGCTGCCGTATGTAGCACTGGTCACATTGATGCCCCAGTATTTCGTAGCAGGAGAAGTGGTTGTCACCGGCGAGAAGATCAATGGGGGAATGTACTGTTCAATTGTTTATCATTTGCGGCCACATACACGACTTGTACTCGCCATGGATGGATCGTCACCGCCGTAAGTGAGGGCACCGTCTGAACCAGATTTCAGATTTAGCAATTCAGAATAGAAAACATAGATGACTGTTTACTGGTGTCATTGTCACTGCTTGTAGGAGCGAAGAAAACACCCAAAACCTGGTGCTCGATCAGATGTTGAGAAGCAGCGTTGTTCATCACAGTTGGAATCGTAGCATTGTCATCAGGGGAAAGTGTCCCATTAGTCAAGCCAACAGGTCCCATGCCGATGACGCCATCGGCGTCCTGAAAGCCGCTATACGAAAGGGCGTCGCCTATTGACTGGTTGGTGATGACAAGGTTGGGTGCAAGTGTGACCTGGTCGAAGTCTGCAACCACAAGTCAGAGAAGAGCACTCAATGCGAAACTTGAAGTATGTACGTACACTCTATACCTTCAAGATTTCCGGAACCATAAGGGATACTGAGGTTCTGGCCTGTAGGAATACTGGTAATTGTGCGAACATATTTGGTGCCGGTTCTGCGAGTATGTATTGGGATCTGTTAAACATTTGAATGGTTCAACTAGCCGAGATTTCCTACCCGCAAAAAGTGTTTGAGCTTCCGGTATCGACAATAAGATTATAATAGGTAGGGGGATTGCCAATTCCAACACTCGTGATGTAGTTGTATCCCAGGTTAGTAGCAGGAACAGTGCCAGTCTGGGTCCCAGCAGCACGATTCTTCATACGCACCGCACGAGCGCGATCAGCGTTTGTCGATCCCTTGAGGTATGGACCTTGGCGGTTGAGCCTTGTCAATGGTACGTTGACCGCTGCATACACCGACACAGCACAAAGCACAACGATCGAGAATGTAATGGTTACACGCATCTTGGCACCTGGGGACTTGTTGACAATGGACTGCTCACCGTTCAATTTATGGTCTGTCTTTTTATAATTACATCAAAACGAAGCCAATGATTGGATAAAGGGCCATTTTCATCGGAAGTTACCTAAACATGGGTGACGGCAACTCATCAGCTGAGGTGGACTATTCGAGGTGTATTAAATTACACAGTGTAGTCGACTTGATCACTGGAAGACAGCTACATGCCTGAGTGTGCTAGCAGTGCCAAAAATGAATGCAAGATACTACTCGGGGAACACTCACGGGGGCCACGTTATGTGATGGACGTCCAAGAGATCTCGAACGGTGGTGTTTGGTCAAATGGTAAATCACGACATGCGAGCGCAGAACAGGCATCAAACTAGGCAATGTATGGTTGACATTTTGGGTAAGGTTTACTGATTCGATAATATTAACAAGACATGAAAGAACGAGGGCAGAAACGACGTTTCTTAGATCAGACATTCGAGAAGCATACAACCAGATTATGTAGTAAGTTTTTTGCTTCGAACTTCGAACCACTACAGCAACTTACGGAAGGCCAGATAATTGTACTGATGGCTGGACTCCTTGCTTGTTACAAGGGGCATCTTTGAGGACCAGAAAACATCGAATGGAAGAGTGGGCAATCAATTGCAGAACCAGGTTAGCTCTGACCATTCAGAATGACTATGCATTGTGTAGATTTTATTCGAGAATGTCATTCAACATGATTGGATCATGTGGTTCGGAATCATGGATGCACATGTAGTCCAAGGACAATGTTGACAGGGAAAACTCCAAGAGCTGGGAACACCGGGAGTGCGTCTTAGAAACAGCTTGTTCGAGTTTTGAAGTGAAGCGAGGTTGTGATTATGACTGTACTCAATATTGTAACTCCGCTAACGTCACTGCACCAAAATCGTAGCATCATTGCAATGGACCATAGGAAATCCTAATGTTACGCAAGGTGATTAGATTTTTTTCAGTCATATTTTTTCAGACCCCTTACAATTCACAGTCGACCTTCACAGTACGCTTGAGTGAGGTCATAGGGATCGTAGCACATGTTGGAGGCCGACGCTTGGCCTGAATGGGGCTGCTGGCAACTTCGATAGTGACCAAAGGTGTGATGAAAAATGGGAGCAACAGAGAAAGGCGCATTTTCGGTTTCGATGGATGAACCTCCTCCTAGGGGTACGTTTAAGGGTTGTCTGATTCTGACTGCGATGGGTACTTCCAGGTGTTCTTCTGCTCATTTTATATCATTCGTGATATTTACATAAAGTCATCGTGCTTCGTGCACAGAAACCTGTGGACGTGACGGGGCTGTGTACAGGATAAGCTATTGCTGTTCCTCTGTGAGTAATGCAGTACAAGTTAACCTCTGCTAATCCGTGTTGTACTTACCTGATCCGACCGGCGGACTAACCTTACTAGCCCATATAAAGCAAAAAGACACATTTATGAGGTCGACCGAGTCCCTAATAACTAACACCTACCTAGGCCGATCATCTACGCCAGCTGGAAACTTCGATCTCATACCCATTCAATGAGGTAAGACTGTCTATGTTGAGACTCTAGTACTCTGGCCCAATCAGTCACACAAGGGAAACCGCCAACTTGGCAGTGTCCATGCTCTCAGGTGCCGTAACTGATGGTTTGTTGGTGAGACAGTGCAAATGATCGCCCACAAGCACTCGCAGTTCACCGGTTTGCAATAAGACTGCAACCATTCTGTTTGGACGACAGGTGGGATGCATTTATCGATCTGTAGCATTGACCATTTTCCAGAGAACGTTATACGCCGAGTAAGCCTATGTTGAAGCCAACATTGAGGTCACTCATTAGTTACATAACGTTATGTAACAACGAAAATTCAAAGAGCTGGACATCTTGAATTCGGTCCTTATAACATGTAGTACATGGCTTGCGAGACGGGGTTGTTGGTATTAGGTCGAGTGATAGGCGAATAACAACCCCGAGAAATTGTCCGCGGCGGTCCCCACTACCGTAAAGAGCAGATCATCATGGAATGACAGCTACAGATGCAAGGAAACAGCGCTGAAAAACTAGGATATCTAAAACGAGGGTAAAATAGCACTGAAAGGAGTGGATGTGTCCATTTGATGAGTAGTCTAAAAAGCAAGTATTCAAAAATCGGACAGCCCAGTCTCCCAGTATTAACTTATGCGCTTGAAGAATCCGACGCATTTTCTTCTTCATTCTCTGCATGTTCGCCTGCTAAACGAGATACACGCCCCTTTTGATACTCGTGGCCAACAAAGTTCATCACACTGAAGTAGGTCAGCCTCGCGTGGGTCAGAGACAATTATTCGAAGACTGACTAGATAGTGCCATCTGCACATCCAACGACAACCTCCTCATGGCTCAGTTGCATCGACATTGGATTCTTCTCCGGAACAGCCAGGCCAGTGAACTTATTCGGTAACGTGCCCAACAGGCCCTTCATCTGGTTTGGGTTTCCATCCATTTGAGCCAGGGCCGCCCAAGCACCGCTCAGAGGTATGATGCTGGCATCAATGTCCACTACGGAGGTAGGGGTGCTAGAACGCTTTGGGCTGTTAGACCTGCCATCGTCGCCGTCCAGCGTTGACCCATCCAGGTCTTCTCTATCGCCTGTTGCCAAATCCATAAATGAGGCCTTGTCTTCATGCGTCGAGATCAAAATCTAATCTGAAAATTCAGTATCCAGTACAACTCATGTATGCAATTGCACTCGCTCTTCGATCGGCTCCCGCTCTCGAGCTGAACCTCGTTGCGGTAACCACCCTCCTCTTCCTCGGATCTACAGCACCAACGGCAACATCGGGTGTTTCCACCAGCGCGACCAACTTCGGCGGAGCTGTCAATATCGCTGCACGACCGAACCGAATTGCGAACCCTTCAGCGCCAACAGCACCACTGCTCATCGGCGAAAGTGGAGTTCCAGCACGGAGTGAGGGTGAGGGCAGTCCAGAGAGTGGTGACGCGAGGGAGTGTCGACCCCGCGGTGCTGCTGTCGCAGTGTTAACAGATATCTTAAGAGTGGACTGTCTCCTTGGAGGCGTGGGTATAGACGATGTCGATCGAGCCAGTGAAGAGATTGTTCGGGTTCGCGCAGTCGTTGGAGAAGACACGCGAGTGTGGTTACCAGTCGGGCTTGTCAGTCCATTCTCTATCACCAGTTTTCCGTCATCCTCTGTCCATTGTAGGTGGAGAATAATGGATTTTGTGGCGCACTAGAAGCTCATGCATAAAAGGCAGTGATAGTTGCGAGGCCAGAATGTCTTACCGTCATCTGTGTTCCTTTGGCAGCAAACCACTGCAGCATGTTACTCGGCGCCGCACCAACATTCCATAGTTTCGCGTTCAGCAAGGGGTCGTTACCTCCAAGTTCAGAAAGCTTGAACTGGGACATCATCTCTCGTCGCTCTACGAACTATCAGAACGTCTTCACTACATCACCCAAGGTGACCACTCACTGATCGAGAAGACCCGTACGATGCCGTCAATGGTCACGCTGACCACTCTCTCACCCTCATCTGCACTTGGAGATCCGACAAGCTGAACACCAATATTGACAGTTGTCTGCTGCCCGAACCGCACGATCTTGGTGCCTGCGCGCCAGTCCCAGCATACCAAAGCTTTATCTGCACCAGCGCTAACAAGATTGCGCGATGACAATGCGACCGCACGAATACCGTTGAGATGTCCAGCGAGCTGTTGCAGAGGGGTGAAAGTAACCGAAGAGAAAAGGTGCACCCGCCTTCAAAATGTTTTGGTGTCAGTGAAACGAGCGCGATGCACTAGCGGACAGGCATACCCGACGTCATGGAACCCGACAACAAACACCTCTGTAAGACCAATTATCAGGACTGCTAGTCGAACATACAGCTCGATACGAACCTTCCTCTGTCAGGAAATCCACACAGCTGACAGGCTTTTTCACTTGAAGGCATTTCTTCATCTCTCCAGTCTCGATATCCCAGAACCGGATGGTCTCATCGTAAGACCCTGATATCAGTCGCTTGCCTGTTGTGATCAGAGGTCAATGTGATACTTCCGCATATATGCATCAACGCACCTCTCAGAAGCAGCGTAGTGCAGAAGTTGGTGTGTCCGTTCAAGAATCTGATGTTCTGAGGGAGTCCATTTGCGAAATTTGATTCACGATGATGCAGTGAGCGGTATAATCTGTACCTAGAAAGACGCGTCAAAGGCAGAAAGAGGGTTGTGCAGTGGGTACTCACCATCCTTCCGGTGTCTCAGGGGTTTTGACTGGTATTGGATCGTTGGCTGTCAGCCGCAAACAATGCCAACGCCACAAAACGGGATGCCGAGACAGCGCAAACCATTTTTTCGATACCTTCAAACGATACACCATGTCAACAACCCAATCCCAACGTCCAATGAGAGCAACAGATTAAAAACGGATGGACATTTCGCGCATAGAAGGGTATCTAGATGTAAATGTCAACGAGCACGGACTCACCAAACCCGCTTTCACAACCTCTTTGATATTCAATTCCCGGAAGATGCGCAGTGCTAGATCGGGTGCCAAAGAACCCACGATATCGAAAGATGATTTGAGATACTTTTGCAAGAGAAGAATCTGTAGTGGGATATCGCCAGGAAGAAGGGCTGTCGGTGGATGAAGACCCAAGGCACAATAATTTAGCAATGAAATATAGGAGAAGGTGGGTAAAGCATAGTATCAGCAACACATTGTCGTGATACATTCGATAGAAAAGGAAGCACCCACAATCTAATATCAGTCCGATCCTGGATAAAGAAAGATCGACAGTGTCAGTACGCAAGCTCAACACGTATATAGCCGCGCGACTATACTGTGCAGCGGAGAAAGGAAGAGGAACGACTTACAGTCTCATCCTTGCCTCCCTTCCCAATTTCCTAACTGCCCTCCTTACTTCTTTTTCATCGAACGCACCCTTTCCATCTCCCTTCAATGCCCCCGCCAACCCAATACCATCTTCCTCAGCAAGATCACCGTCATACCCACCCCAATAGCCCTTCACCTTCCGACCACCACATATGCAGATCTCACCCAGGTCTTGTTCTGATAGGGTATGGTTACCTGACTGGAGACGCTCCTTTAAGATAGACAGCTCGGCTTGGAGAGCGTACGCTTGTGCTGCGCTACTTGCTTGGGCGCGCTCGAGAAGGCGTCTGTAGGACGTTAGGCGAGAGAGATGAAGGGTCCTCAGGTTATTGACAGTAGCTTCAAACTGTCGGGGTAGAATGCGATCAGAGTGGGCAATATAAAAAGGAGATCAGATGAGACATGGCGTGCGGAATACTTTCTCCATCGCAAGAATTGTGTCACCCGGTCGCAAGCATGGTAGCCATGGAGAGACGGAGGGGTAAAAGAGGCGCCCATAGCATAGTCCGATTGGGGTACAAAATCAAAGTGAGAACCCTTACCTCCTCATCTCCAGAGCCTTCCCCGATGTCAGTTACCATCTCCATGGTCATATCTTCCCCGTCATATTCATTCCACGGATGTGGATCATCAATCAGGCTCACGGTACCTGGAGCACGGTTGCTTAGACTGCGTGCATCGATATCGCTCGCAACGCTCATACCGTTCGTGTTCACTGCATGGAGTCAGTTAGAAGTTCAAACAACGGGTCATTGAAAAGCATGCTTACCTGCCATAAAAACAGAAGAACCCGAACCTTGTCGCTGGCTCTCACGTTTATCTGCGGAGCTAAGAATGCCCTTCGATGACGTTCTCTTGAGTGGCGTCTTCGCATTCTGTGGGGATTTTGCTGGGGTACCGTTCGGGGACTTGCCTGGCGTAACCTGTGTTTTTGACTTGGATGGGGTCGTCTGTGAAGCTGATTTCACCGGGGTTCCAAGTATATCGGGTTTTCTCGGGGTGCTCTGCTTGCTCACAGGTGGGGATGTACCAACAGTAGCACCGACGCTCGCAGCACGCATATCAAGCATTGGACTGCCCTCGCCACCTATCGAGAGCGCTTTCCGCAACCTTTTTGGAGGACTGGGTGAAGTAATGGTCATTGCGGGTGAGGGCACAGGATAACCAGTTGAGAGTGAGTTTGAATGTGTCAAATGGGAATTTGACAGTCCGTTCGTTTGTGACGTCTTGGAGGGGGTTGGAGCTTCTGACATAAGGCGACTACGCGACGGCGTGGCCGGCACGCCTTTGCTGGAACTACTGGTTGCAGGGATGGAGGCCATATTTCGCGGGAAAGAGCTCGGTGGCCCGATAAGCGACGTGCGGCGTCCTTTCTGAGCTGGCGTCGGTGATGCGGGTGAGACACCCTGTGGCTGAACTGGCACAGAAAGACGGCGACTGGACTGCGAAGCCGAGCTCGGGAATGCAGAAGATGACCTCTTAGCCGACGACGGAACTGGCGTTGCATTGGGAGAGCGGCCTTTCATGTTTAACCTCACAGAGGCTGTTGAAAGGATGGACGTGGAGAAAGACGACGAAGAGTTCGATAAAGACGGTTTGACAGTTGTGCAACCACTAATGTCACTTGCATTCGAAAGTGCACGCGGTTTCGCAGGGCTCAACGAAGAGCGGGTATTGGTCGAGGAGGTCGTCCTTGTGACAGACAAACGCGTCCGTGTCGAAGACTCAGAAGGTGCTGGCATATCTGAGCCAAGGGTTTCAGAGTTCCTTCCTGAGAGAAATGATGGGACTGGGTATCTTCCGGGGTATCTTGAATGCTGTGATTAGTTGAATGTGCTCGCTCGCTGTCGCCAACGACGACACAAAGTCAATACATTCATTCCCACGCCGGAAGCAAATCCCTTATGTAAAGTCAACTCGATCGATCACTAGCACAGTTATCTTAGTCCCGGGGTGCACTTTGCGTACAGGAAGCTTCCCTCCACTGGATGAACCCTGCCAACCAACACGGGAGCTTGCACTAAACTAGTTACCATAGGAACTCAAAACAACGTGAGTACGTCGGGATGCCAAGTCCAGGGGGTATCAAGGGAACCAATTGACAGAAATCTGCCCTCAGTCATTTGTCGTCTGGGGAACCAACTATGTATCTAGAAATACTGTCCCTTCTGAAGTCGAACACACATCCATATACGGAAATATGTTCACACTGATCCCCATAACATGACCTCCTATTTGCCTTCCTATGGATTCATGGATGAACTGAACGGGGCACGGTTTGAACTAGACCTCCTCGAAAACAACGAAAGAGATCTTCTCGGAACTCTCTTGCACACTTGCAAGACGATTAAAGCAAACCGCAAGGCGATCAAGGCACAGAAAGCGCAAAATTGACGAGCTGGTCAGCAAAAGACCACCCGCTATCGATCGCCTCCCTACAGAACTACTTTCGCGGATTTTCACACTTTGCATTCCACGCCCAAAATTCCCTGAAAAGCCATTGCACCAGATTGTCGGTGTGTCGCGCCACTGGAGAGACATTGTCTTGAACGAGCCCAACTTTTGGACTTCCTTCAAGGTCATGATACCAACCCAGAAGTTATCATTATTGAAGGCGCAATTGGAGAGGAGTTGTTCAGCTCCGCTGTACATTTGGGTCGAGAACTTGGGTACATATAACAAGTGGTATGCGAAGTTACTACTGGACATCCTTGTTCCACACGCTGAGTGCTGGCGTGTTCTTATCATATCTGTGGCAACTCGCATGAGATCACAGAATTCGTCATTCAGAAAACCAACCCCCTTTGTTTTCCCTCTCTTAGAAGACTTTCAATCCAATGTCGAGAGACAGTAATTACTCATCCAGCTCTTTCACCAACGCGTGTCCCCGCTCTCCAACAACTGTCCATTACATGCCACACCTTCAAGTTGTGTTTCCCAACGCTCGTTCCCTCACAGTCACTGACATCCCTCATGCTCGTTGGCGATAGTAGAGGATGGTCATTCACAGGAAATGCTCTTTATTTACCCCTCCTTGAGGAACTCGGACTTCGTGTCAATAGGCCAATGCCATTTCTAGAAGCAATCGTGGCTCCCAAGCTTGGGTGTGTCAGGTACTACGCCAGGTATGAAGGTGATGATGTGGAGTTCGACAGTGTTGTAGGAAAAATCAACGATGTCCACTACCTATCTATTTATTGCGGGGTTGCCGTGGACTCTCTGTTTCGCGCATTTCCTGGGGTACGCCAAGCAGAGTTAGGAGACGTCTCATTCTTCAAGGATCCTCCTTCAAACTACACACAGCTCCGGCAATGGCGAGCCCCCGTAGACCAATGGCGAAACCTTGAAACAGTAATACTCCAAGGCGTCAATTCGGAAAAATGGGTATATCGTCATAACGATCGAAATGTCGTCGTGGAGTGGCTCAGAAGGCGACAGGAATTGGGACAACCACGGTTACGCGTGAGGCTGTCCGACACCTGTGTGTCACATAATGACTTGGAGGATTCCTGGATCCCCACACTGTGCGGTATGCTGCGAGGATACTGTGATTTAGAGTTGGAGCATGGTTTTTCTGAACTAGCGGGTTTCCCGATACAGCTGGCGAGTTCTTTAGCTTATGTGCAACAAATAGACTGACTTGATGTCTAATGGGACAGGATCTGGTGGATCTGATATCTGATTTCGTTGATGACACTGTATCAAGATACTATAGCGTCATGGATGCTTGGCGGAATCGTAGATGTGGGAGCAGAAGCTTACTATGGCAGCCGTGTTGTGAATGGCCCATCTTGTAACATTCAACCAATTGCTTGCATAGTCGACAAGGGAACAATCATTTTTCTTGAAGCTTATGTAGGAGACTAGAAACAATGTACATGTACAGAGTGCCTTCCCTGGTAACATGATTCTAGGTGATGCACCGATATCTTTGATCGTCTCTCCTTTGGCAATAGCCAATCATTGCCACAAAATTGTATCTTGGCTTATGTTCATGGCCACCGCATCTTTGTCGCTCTCTTTGCTCTACATGTACTACTACGCTCAAGTCACTCTTGCAGTCTTTGTATTCGGACGTATCCCGACAAAAGCAACCCAATCACACATCGTACCATGCCCACGTTGACTGGTGGAAACGCACGTTGGAGAAACTGATGTCAAGAGGATGGCAAGCCGAGAATACGAGTCCACGAAAAGGCAAAGGAATAGAGACTGAGGAAGATACAGATAACTGGAGCTAGTACTGTGCCCGGAGGTCTTTGGTGGCCGAAAAAAGAAATATCGATTCGATGTAGGTCCTAAGAGCGACCATTGGCCTACCGTTCTACAAGTGCCTTCAGCTGATCCATCCGCCGCTGAATACCTCCCAAATGTGATAGAAGCTCGGAATGTCTTTCTTCTAGTCGAGAGATCGCATCCTCGTGCCACTCTAAAGGTGAATACTGTTGTGTGTGATCCTGTGTGATGACGGACTGCGACATCGATGGTATACTTAAGAACCGGGAAGAACAAGAGACTGAGGTAGTTTGGGTAGTGCTTTGTCGGCTCAGCACCGACATCGCAGAGCCAGGACGCGGACTCGGGCTCGGGCTTGGCGGTCCCTCTGACCCCGATTCCGAACCTTCGATATTTAATGAAATGTTGACAGGTGGAAAATCAGCAGAGTCATACGACTTATTAGCCGCAAAGGAGGTCGGACCAAACCGCAGCTCTTTCTTAAAGGTGCCCGACGCACTCCTGTTAAACGAGTCGAGGATTCGTGGTTTGCGGCCACTGGCAAGGACTTTTTTCCGTGCGCTCATGCCGATGCAGTCAACCAGCTGTTTCATCGCCTCCCGGTCGGAGACAGCGCGGCGGGCAGCGGTGCGACGAATGGTGCTAGTACGTGGGAGTGTGTGATAAGAAGCCAGATTATGTGGACGTATGGGCGTAGCGAATGCGGTTAGATAAGTCGATGGTGCCTTCTCAGGTCCAACTGAAGGAGATCTGGAGTAGGCCGGTCCCAGAGGGCGGGAAGTCGTCAGTTTATCTGATGGGCCACCACTGGTTCTTTCGTCGTGTAAGAACGCATCCCTGTATGGCCCCCAAGAAAATCCAATGAATGCCGCCTCCCCTTGCGGCGAACCCGAGGCATGCCTAGTGCTGGACGCTGAACGGAGAACAGATACTCCAGGAGATGAATAGACAGGCGACGATTGAAAAAACGCAGAAAATGCAAATGGTTGGGATAGGTTGTCTTCTGGAATATCTGGGGCCGGACCTGCCATACCGCCAGTTGGCATCGAGTAAGCGAATTGTGGAATGTGCACCCTGGCTGGCATCTCATCTGGAAACGATGTCAGGACCGGCCGCCCGATGGACGATGTCGACAATATTACCTTTTCCTACGAGCGACCAGTCAACATTTTCAAAAAAGGGGTGATCCATAATCTCCATCACGTTCCGCCGGCCAAGGCGGCCTATGCGGTTTGTCAGTAGTCTAATTACCGTCAGCACAAAACAACCTAATACGGATCATGGAAGATGACAGACCGGGTTAATAAATCTCTAAGGCGTTCGGTTATCGTTATAGCTTTGTCGAACCTCAGGCTAGTCTGTCGACATTTTTACATCTAACAGACAACAAACGGATTTCACACTTACTTCGTGGTCCATTATCCGAAGATACGTCGTCCTGACGTCCTTTGCGAAGAACGGAGTAATTCCGAATGCAAGCTCGTAGATCATAGCTCCAAAGCTCCACCAGTCCGTTTCGAGACCACATGAACTTCTCGACTCAGGGGAAGCACCGGTGCCAGAACTCTCATCTGAAAGTTCGAGTGCCACAAGAGCATCTTCATGTGCTTGAAGGATTTCTGGTGATATGTAATCGCACGTCCCGCAAGGTACTAGACAGTACTGATGAGGGATTAATCGACTGCCATCTGGCTCGGCAGGTAGCAGTGGGGCAGCGGATCCAAAATCTATTAGTAGTAAACGATAATAGGATGTCAAAACAAAGTTTTGAGGTTTGATATCACTGAGAAAACTCAGAAATGCGCGACTTTCACAATGTTTCATATAACCTACCGATGAGCAAATCCTTGTGAATGGCACCAATGGATGGCGCAGACCGCCTGAGGAGCCCACCATAGCACGTCCGATTCTGATATCCTCCCATCGAGAGGACTCGATTCCAGGACATCCCATAAGGTGCCCCCTTCGGCATAATCCATCACGAGGCAGAGTTGAGAGGGTGTCTGATATGCACACAACAAATGTGGTGCCCATAGTGAACCTTGGCGATTGGCCAGAAGTAATATGTCACGTTCGGTCTGAGGTGAGCATTGCTACTCGTGAAACATGGTCAGTGACAGTATGTTGAGCAAGTGACGAGTCTGTACTTCACGAGTCCGCAGAGCAAACAACTTGTCAACGGATTTGCGGACGTATACACGTCCATCAAGGGTACAGTTCACCACTTCGATCTGAAGAGCGTAATAAATACGATGTTATCTGAATGAACACATGCACACCTACGACTCCAAATTGTCCACGGTCAAGCGTGCCGAGGACAGAAAGATCGCGATCAGAAAAACGAAGGGAATCGATCTTGATCGTAGTCGCTGATGCGAAGTCAAAAAATGCCACTCGGCGAGACGATCTAGAAGGAACAAACCCGTTTTTCCAACAGCACTCTGACCGTGGAGGACCCTATCCAGTGCCAGACCCTGCTCATCATCATCTTGAGCGCGAAGAAGAGAGCTAAGAAGAGCCTTGCGTTCCGCCCAAGATAAAGACATGCATTAGTTCGCTCAGTAAGAACAAAACAAATAGCTGCTGAATGAAAAATCGCTGTGTAGCGCAAAGTTCGGACGAACATTTGGTCTGAACGATTGTTTGTCTCTATTTTGTAGTACAGGAGCTTGACAGGGGCTAACATTTCTTGGGTGTACATACTGACATTAGCGACAGGTGTTGTGTGCAACGAGTGTGTCCGCCATGCGATACAAGAATATATGTACATATTCGATGTCATGCGATCATCCGTGCATTCAATTCGGCGACATCTAACTCAATACTAAAATTGTGGTCGCCACAGAGCAAGTTAATATCCGCTTCTTTGCATGCTACCGACGTACTGCACGACCACGCCCGAGGCTCCCTCCTCGGCCACTTCTCGCTACTACATGTAACATATATAGTAACTCTGAGATGCCATGGTTACGTAATCACTGACATTCGGACCAACCCGCGTCGAACTTCGGTATTGGAGTGACGATGAAGTTCTAGTTCGTAGCTGAACCGATTCCTTGAACGTTCACGGATTTCTGTTTCAACCTTTTCAAATGTCGCCTATGTATGGACTCCCCTTCGAGTTCCAGCTTAAAATGTAGTGAACCTCCACACCTGGTGAGTCGTCATAAACCTCAGCTTCAAAGAACGATAACCAAAACCTGGAACATAGCCGCTCGGCCACACAATCTCCCCGCACCCACTTTAACCCAATTGTGTAGCCTCTATTGCACCTCTGTCACAAACAACGGTGCCCAATTGGTGCATGGAATCCCATTTACGGTAGACAACAAGTTTAAGGGTTGTTTCCTCGACGCCATGTGCCGCAGCCTTATCAAGCCTGTGTTGCTGTACACGCGTTCAGCTGCAATCGTCTACCTACCACCCTCTTCAAGTCTCACTCCTTTCCTTTTCATTGCCAATGACAGACCAACGAACTAGACTGCTGGACAAGCGCTTTCACGATATTCTCAGTGGAAGCGTTGAGCTCGGCGAGCGCATAATCGCCTCTCATCAATTTTTGCAGGGACTTTGTGCACAGGTTGATCCTCTCAAATGCGTAGATGAACTTGTTTCCAGTCCTCTTGGACTCGACGCAGTTCAGAAAGCAATGTTTTCTGACCTTCGGACAGAGTTCTTGAACGGATTGGCTTCTGATGTCCTGGAGTATCTTCTTCGTGCAGACGGGATAGGTGGCGACATGGTTATTTTCAGAATTGTCGAACCACCCGTCTTTTGGCGCAATTTTTGTAGGGCATTCGAGGACAGGGCCCTGGACCAACGGGCCCAGCGCCTCTTCGCAACTGTGCTCTCCGTTCTTCTACAGATGCCTAATAGGGACACAGACCCCTATCGAAAACTCGCTAGTAACCCTGTTATCCTTGACAAACTCCTCGCCTCTGATCACCATGAAATCCGCGAGGCAGGCTGTCTCATTAACCATATCCTTTCTACCACCTCTACTGCCTATAGTTCGGAAGCTCCTGGCGGACGTCACGATAATGATTTTGCTGATTTCCGCAAGATTTCCGTCATTCCGACTGCTGGTGAATTGGTGAGCCAGCGGAGCCCAGCTCTACAACCCGCCTCGATGCTCGGTGATCTTGATGGCAAGGAAACACGTGTTGCGGATTATTTCAACAATACGTTCTGTTTGCTGCGGGAGGACATGATGCACGAATTGAGGGAGGAGCTCGAGATTGTGCTGAATAAGAAGCAACGGAGGCACCATGGTCTTATCGTCGACGTGGAGCTGGACGGCATTTATACTGGTCCCTATGACCGGAAGGTACCATGGGGTTTCTTGCTTGAATGTGACATGGATTTCCCAATATTCCAAAAACTCAAGCACCGTGAAAGAGGAATGTCCTTCACAGATGATTCTGATCAATCTGCTGCTGAGTTGCTAAAACTTAGGCACGAAGAAAGAAAACGACTTCTTACTCACGATTCCTCTGGATCAAAACTTCTTCGGCATCGGACTTTGGCATGCCTCATTGCTGACGATGCACAAATTATCACCCTTGGAACCATCCATCGTGACCCATCTGTGGCGTTAGACAGTAGTTGGTACTATGAATACCGACACACTAAGATCTTCACTCAAAATTCCAGACAGATGTCTCTGATAGGATTGAGAAAGACCAGGGATTTTTACATGGGAAGAGCGACTATTTTATACAGTACGAAGGAAGGGGACGGAACGGAGATATTGGATGGCGACATACTTGCGTGTCTGATATATGAGTGC
>Ga0307516_10004949_pt1 | contig 16195 bp, 12 predicted proteins | sample 19_EM_MG_FD_203310 | JGI IMG/M metagenome (GOLD analysis project Ga0307516, IMG submission 203310) | Populus trichocarpa ectomycorrhiza microbial communities from riparian zone in the Pacific Northwest, United States - 19_EM | ecosystem: Host-associated > Plants > Roots > Unclassified | place...
ATTCGCCCCCCCCCGTCTCACCGGAGAAGAAGAGAAAAAAATCCCACCAGAAATCAATACGATCCGCCGGAAAATGGCCGAAAACCACCACCGCTCGCACCCACCACGAGCCCGCACTCCGGAGCTCTTCCTCCTGCCCTCGCCGCACTCTTCCCACGGCGCACGGACGCACCTGACGCCGTCCGCGCTGCTGCTGCGTCTGACGTACCTGCAGGCCGCGCTGCAGCGTCGGCCGCGGTGGGCGGCAGCGCTGTTTTTGCTTACGTTCGGCGTGCACGGCGCGCTGTGGCCGGCGGGGTTGGCGCCCGACCTGGCGCCCGCGCTGGCACTGTGGAGCGTGTTTTTGCTGGCAACGACGACGGCGTGGACAACGGCGTGCGTGCTCGCACCGGTCTGGATCTCGCTGGCGTTCCGCGTGCTGGCGGGCGCGCTGCCCGCGTTCGTGGCGCCCGTGTACGCGCTCTGGGCGCTGTCCGTGTACGGCTGGCTCGCGCACCCGAAGGTGCGGGCGTACGCGTCCGGCGAGTGGGCGCTCGCCGAGGAGGCCGCGCGCATCCGACGTGCGCTGGCCGGCGTCGAGGCCTCCGTCGCCGACTTCGCCGCGAGCGTGCTGACCCACGTGTTCCGCGCCGATCTCGTCGCTGGCCGCATGGTGGAGAGGGCTCGCCACCGCCGTCGCCGCGAGCACACGGGAACCCTGTGGACGGAGGAGAGGTTGGTCGTACTCCGTCCCGTCGGAGGCGATCGGAAGGCCGTCTGGCCTGAGTTTGACGGGTTCGTCGCCGCAGCCAAGAGCGAGATTGCGAGTTTGAGTGCCGAGGTTGAGCGTCTGAACAGGGTCAGACATCTGGCCAGGGACGAGATGGTGTACAGGGAGCGGGTGAGAGTGTATGTCGAGACGACATTGGCGGTATGGGAGGGACTGTATGCCGAGTTGATGCACCCGCTGGGGAAGGGCGAGACCAGTCGGCCAGAAGTCGGGGAGAGGCTTCCCAGGAGGGTTGTGAACGCCATCAAATGGTTCGAGGCCGTGGAGGACAAGGGGATTGAGGTTGTGGTCGTCGATGAAGAGGAGACCTAAATTTCATGGTGTACCGTTCTGCCATGAGTTATGGCGAGTGGAGATGCGTTGAATAGTAACTTATTGATGCTGCATTAATGGTATTCGGGCGCACAGTACGGCGGCACATTGGGCGATAATCGTGACATCCTACACAGCAGCACTGCCTACACTTTGAAAAAATCCAAATCATTTTAGCCCGTCAAAAAAAAAAAAAAACTGGTGTGATATTATTCGGAAAAGAAAGAGAACTCGGTACAAATGATATCAAATTTACTCGTACTCGCCCGCCCGGCGACTACTCGGCCTTCTCAACAGCCGTCGGGCCCGTGATCTTCCTGCCTACCAGGAACTCCAACCCCTCACCGCCCTACACGAGAGCATCAATCTCCATCCCACGCAAACCGAATGGGAGGATGGATAAACTTACATAGCTGACAAGTGGCGACACCTCTACGCCGGCCGTAGGGTCCTCCGAGACGAAAGATGCGCCGGCTGCCACCGCCCAACGCATGCCCTGGGCCATCACATCATGTTTGCTGGTGTCGGGGTCGTCTTCACCAGTCCCCCTCGCGTTCTTGAGGGGAGAAAACTCGTCTTCGCGCTTGACCTCCATGCAGGCGAACTTATCGAGAGGGATCCTAGGGAAGATGTCAAACACGAACTGCTCGAGCTTTATACCGTTGGGCTTCTCTGGTTTGTGCTGCTCTCCGGTCTTGGTGTCGCAGAAGGGAATCTTTTTCTTGGCGATGTGGTGGGGCAGGGAATCAACCCAGTTGGGGATTGTCTCCAGGAAACGGACGGTGTAATAGTGATTCACAATGTTCGCCGCCCTGAACTTGAGGCGGTCCTTGTTCTTTTCGTCCTTGGCCTCGGCGGTGTCGGAATCAATCTCGGAGTACTCCACGACATCGGGCTTGCCGTTCTTGAGAAGGATGAGACCGACAGACTCCGTGGCGTTGCGCTTGCGAACGACCTTGGTGGCGAGATCGACATCTTTCGACGCAGAGAAACCGATAAACACTGGGTCAGCAACCTTGACCAAAGAATTGTCGACACAATACGCGTGTACGTGCTTGATGCCACGTTTCTTCATGTCGGGGATGACTTGCTCCGTCAAAGCACGGTAGATGCCACCGTTTCCATCGGGTGCTACGGCAACCTATTCCATTCCCATCGGTCAATCTCCGTCCTTCTGCCTCGTACCGATCAAACATACCTTGAACTTTGACTCTAGCAAGATCTTGCCGTCATTCGAGATGCACGGCAAAACGCCCTGCTCGAAGAAAACGACATTCTCCTTCTTCAATCCGAAGTAATTTTTCTCCTCGAAGAAAGCCTGAGTCGGGCCCCTCGTGGGTCCGGAGGTCATGATGTACCAAGGAACAACGACGTTCGACTTGACCACCTTCTTTGCTGCCAGGCTCTGCACCTTACTGATCCTCTCCGCCTGCAGTTGGAACAAGCTCTTCTTCGAAGGAAGCCCGACATCAAAACATCCCTTTGGCGCCGAAGAACCAAGCCGAGTTCCCTGACCACCTGCATGATCCTCACATCAGTCCACTGGCCAATACCACACTCGCAAAGAACAATCGTCAATACCAGCCATGAGGACGACAGCAACCTCGTTCTTCGCGATCAATTCCAGACCGAGATCATACCACGCCTTGATGCTGGACTCGGGACTATCCAGGATCGACGCGGTGGCAGATTCGGGCAGGGGCTCGACGACGGGGGCCTCCGCGGGCGGTGCTGGGTTCAATACCTCGTTCGAGAGTTTCTGCGCGAGTCAGTCCCCCTCCATTACCCCGCCCATTGGCCGAAATAGAAACCATCGGCTAAAAACGAAGGGAGAAGAATAGGAACGTACGGCGATTCTCTCGGGCTCAAACTTGGAGAGCTGCGCGAAGAATGAGGCCTTCTCCGAGTCCGAGAGGTCGTCCCAGAATGAGAAGACGTGGCCCTGCCCCACCGTCTCGAAGCTGAGACGTAGCGCCTTCACGTCGGCATCATTGGGAGGTTCGACGTTGCCACCAAGCGAGAGCTTGTTGAAGACCTTCTCGACTCCGAATTGGAAAGCAGCCATGATTGGAGGTGGGTGTACGACGGAAGGGTTTGGGATTAAGAGACGCTAATTGGAGGGGGATACTGAAAAGGAGGAATGCTTTGAAGGAGGGAGATGGAAAGGAGATGGGAGTGGGAGACGGCGGCGGTGGTAACTATTGCTGGATTTTATGTGGGTTCTACCTGGCTGGTTGGCACGGCGACACGGCTGCTGCAGCGTTCTTGCGGGGTTGGACTATGTACTCCCGCCATGGACGGACCTGACCCCAACCTAATGTCCTAATGGCATGCCAAAGCGGAGATCATAGCGGGGGTCATGGCGGGGATCATAGCGGGGATCATTAACACGCTCTGGCCGCCGAAAATAAAATCACATCGAGTGATCTCTGCATGGGAATAACTGGAGCAGAATACTCAACTGCCTGTGAATCATAGCATCGTATCGCAGGAACGATGATGAAATTCACGTAGACGAGAAAAGACAATTGATACTGAATGTAAGAGAATACGGAAAAGCAGAAGTGCCAGCAAATTCTATTGTCCAAACAGATAATTACTAGACATCGTCGCAATTCCCACTACAACTTCAAGAAGCTGGCACTCGCCCCTGCCCTGCGGCCCTTGACCGCCGTACCGTCGACATTCATCTTTTCGCCGCCCTTTCCGATGACAGCGACATTGCCTCTCTTCAGGGTATCCACCACGTCCTTCTTGCTGCCAGCCTTGACCTCGCCACGCGTGATGCCGGCAGCAGCATTCCTCTTCCTAATCTTCTCCTTTTCCCTCCTCCTCCTGCGCTTCTTGTCGTCGCTCGACATCTCCCTCGTCGAAATCGGCGCCCCACTCTTGCCCACGATCTCGCGGCCGCCGCCTTCTCCGTTTGGAAGGGACGCTTTGTCCTTGCCAGCCTTGTAGATTTCTTGCGGTGCGAGCATAGACACGCTTGCCGCCATACCGCCGCCAGCAGCGCTGGGCTGGGCCTCTTCCATCGAAATGGCCGGGGTGTCGGAGACGATCGCCAGAGTCGGCTTCGCGGGTTTCGGTGTAAAGTGCCAGCTAGTAAGGGCGTCAAGTTTGTGGGAAACATCCAACCATATGGCTTCGATCTCCCTGTGTTCTTTCTGCACCTTCTCGTCTGTCGCATCAGGGTTCTCGTCGGGATTCATCGATTTGAGATGTTCCTGCGCATAGATTTCGGCCAAAGATTCCTGAGGCTTAGAGTCGTCGAGCTCGACTTGTCCACGTCGGAACTTTTCCGTGACATCGCCGGGCCGCCTCTTGATGACTTCGTCGAACTGCGCGTCCAGAATACGTCGTTTGATCATGTCCTCCAATCCCTCCGTTACCTCCTGTGTGATGACAGGCACCGGTTTACCGGTTCTTTCAAAGTCCATATCTTCTTCCAGCAACGAGTTGAGCGGTCGGTCCCTCGCCTTCACCTCACCACCCATCACCCACTGCTTTTTAGCTATATTCTCCTGCTCGAGCTTTCTGATCTCCTCCATGAGTGCGGCTTGACGCTTCTGGTAAGTCGAGCGACGGCTCATGGGATCCGCCGAATCACCCTTGTCGGCGTCTTCGTCAGAAGCTTCGTCCTCCTCGTCGAAAAGATCGCGACGAACTCTAGCCATGTCAGACTCAATAGCGTCGAACTCGGCCTCGGGGTCCATCTTTCGTGAAACCTCCCGCCAGGAAGCTTTCTTGCTGTTCGATTTCCCCGACTTTTTTATGGCCGGTGGCGCAAAGAAGTCGTCGTACATGAGGCCATTCACATCATCGCTCATACCCTGGTCAAGATCCATTTCGTCGTCGTCGTCTTCGTCTTCGTCTTCGTCTTCGTTTGCAAGGCCATTCTTTCTCGGCTTCCTATCGGAGATGTACTCCTCCTCGTCGTCTTCATTGGCGGCCAGAGTGGCAAAATCTGCATTGTAATCGACTGCATCCTCATCGTCTTCACCAATCAGACCACCACGTGAATCTTGTAGCTCGAGTAGCTCCGTTTGCCTGTTGAAGTCGTCGATCGAGAAGAAACCGTCGTTGAGACCGTGGACATCCTGTACAAACCCTTTGGCGCCACCATCGTCCTCCTTGGCATCCGAATCGTCTATGTCCTCTGCTTCGTTGACTTCCAGCGCAACACCACCTTCATTTTCAATCTCTTCTTCCCCAACCTCATCCTCATCGTCATCTTCGCTCTGATCTTCAAGCCCAGCGAACTCTCCCTCGTCCACACTGACCTCCTCATCGCTATCACCGCTCATAACCACATCCTCCTTCTCATCCTCACTGTCGCTGTCACTATCACTCATCGTCTCCTCGATCTCTTTCTTCGCGGGCGCGGCCAGATCCTTCATGATCCCGTCCTCGACTACGTTGCGAACCTGTTCCCAAACTTGCTCAACATCGAACCCGTCCAGGTAGACCACTCCGAGGCCATTGTTTCCTTTCTTCAGCAGCGGGTCAAAGTAACGCTTGACCAGGTTCAGCGCAGAATCTTGGATCGCATTTCCGGACGGTTGCAGGAATTCGTGCGGCGCGTGCGTGAGGATCGATGTAAGCTCTGGTGTCTGTGTGCTCACCACTGAGACCGTCTTGGATGAGGACGTGGATGCGAAGGAGCCAGCCATTGTGCGTGTCTGCGCGGTTGAAGGTTTTTGAAGGTAAGCTGTGGTAATGAAAATTTGACGCGGATTGGATTTTTTTTTTGCGTTGGTGGATGAGGCACTGGTTTTAGCGTGGTTTCACGGCTTGCAGCTGCACTCCGCACCGTTGCGGAATCCAATATTCCTGCATATATAGATATCCGTACGGAGAATCGCTTTCTACAGACATTTGAGGTAAGGGTAAGACACAAGGTATGCGAATAGATTCGCAGATTGCGCGATCTTTTTTCTTTGATGTTCATCAGTAAGCACTCTGCCTATCCGATAGTTTACCAATGACGTCATTGCAGCACAAGGAAGTCACTAAGCACCGTGCAAAGGCAAGCGTGTGAGCCATTCTTGTTTGTTCATTCTCCCCGCTGCTGCAAACTAAACACAAGGAGGAAACCAAGAACTCATCGACGCCTCGGATCCGTCACTGTTGAAAAAAAGAAAGACAGACACAAAAGAAGAGCCATTTCTCCGTAACGCACACCGATTATACAATGCTCCAAATTTCAAGGAAAATGAAATGAATCGACCGATTGAGGTCAATCGTTCTAATAGACCCCCAAGGGACCATCGGAGACATTCGTGTCGCCCTGACGCTCGGGGTTCTAAGGAGATGTTAGATGATGATATGGAGACGGTGGCACGAGGTGGAAACTAACGGTCTTAGTCTGAGAAGTTCCCCCGCGGAGGATCTTCTTGACGCATTCCTCCTCATTGTGAGTGCCGAACTCGTTCTCAAGGGCGGCGTTCGAGGCGGTGTCCATGATTCCCTGGGCTCCTTGCCTACAACCCAATTAATATGAGATTAATCTGGTGATAGGGCAGACGAAGCATACTTGTGGGTGGTGAGGATCTTCCATCCGCTCAGGACCTGTGCCAGAGGCACAGAAGACTCATCCTTCTTCCACTTCTCGTAGTCCTCGTGGGATTCAATGACGACCAGGTAGGTCTGGTTGTCCTTTCCCTTGTACAAGACCTTGGTGAGTTCAGCGTTTCCACGGGCCATGATGGTTATTGTTTGTTTGTGTGGTGATTGCTGTTGGGAGAGGGGGAAGTGTTGTTTCGTGAGTGCGTGTTTTTTGGTCTTTGTGTGTTGGTCGGAAGGAGGGTAGAAGGTAGATATAAGTAAGATTGCTTTTGGAGGGAGAAGTCCGGTGGGACGGAAAATGACATCATCGCGAATGGATTGACTAGTGCCAAGGGGAGCGTCAAACGCTTTGGGCACGACCAACGTCAAGGGCGGCCAGTCAGAAATTAGCGCCGGTGGACTGCCTTGGAGAAGTTAAGTTCCTTGGAGGAGACTCTAGCTATCATACGTAGGTAGGTGGTCCCTTGTGAGAAGGGATGTCTCGCGCGCTTGTCGGCGCACTGGTAGTCGTACCTGACGGCAGATCTGGAGACGTCCCTGGATCAACAAAACGTCATTGGCAGTGATGAACTGGGTGAGGTGTATTCCTTCACTACTGGTGTGCCGGATACCACCGGTACCAGAGTGGATGTCGTCGGTGTTCTGCCTACACAAAAGTCGGCCCGCACAATCTGTCAAAACTGCATCATCATCATCGGACAAGACTTCAGTTCACAATGTTCGGTATCATACATGTAGATGCAGAAATTACGCCAGCCTCAACGCCCCAAAAGCCAAGAAACCCTAGAAGACCCGAATCCCATCAACCATCTTCATCGTGAAGTACTAGCCTGCGCTTCTTCTTCTTTTTCTTCAGCTCGGGGCTTTTCTTCCGCCTGGGACCTTCAATCCTGACATTTTCCTCCTCGCTCTCAGTCTCTTCTTCCTCAAGGCTGACAGGCATCTGCCAGCCGCCGACGTCCTCGCCTCTCACTGGCGCAATGGTGACTACATCCACCTCTTCTGTCTCCAAATGGAGCCGGCGCTTCTTGACATCCTCGACGGGCTGTATGTCGAATTCATCCTCACGCTCTTCATACTCAACATTTTCCTCTACCTCAGCAAAGTCTGGCGCAAGCGCGGACCAGCGCTGTGGGTTGGTGGTGGCCCAGATGTAGATTCTACCTGTTTCTAATCCCACCGCAGCGACGAGGGGACGCGCAGGATGCCACTCACAAACCCCGAGCTCCTCCTTTGGACCTTCTAGGATCTTGATGAGAGAGCCCAGCGACCGCTCCCAGATGTAGATGTCGTGGTTGTGGTAGGTAGAGGCAGCCACGTACTCGCCGTCTCCCGAGAAGGTGACATGGTTCCAAAGTAGCCGGTTCACTACGTCCTGGAACTTGTGCTCAACCGTAAGTTTCAGATTGTCGGGGACGATGATATCGGGGAGTACGACGGAACGGATGATGCGGTCGCTCGAGTTGAGGACCATATTACGGCCCGACAACGTTAGGCGCAAGTAGGTGATGCAGCCATTGGTAGGACGCATCGAGTAAACGGTCTCCTGCGTAGCCGTCGAAATGATGTTGATCCAGCCCTTGCTGGTGCCTGTGACGATAAAATCGCCGCTCGAAGTAAAGACGGATGCGGTAGTCAGCTGCTTTGCGTCTTGAACCGCGCGTTTCTCGGTTGCTTCGGTATCGGAAATCGCAACACGCCTGGGACTTGTTGGTAGTGGAAGTTTGAGCGTGTTCTTGGTGGTGATGTCAACAAGGTAGGGCACTTCTTCGTAGAGTGCGCAACAGAACATGCCGCTTCGTCAACCCTGGATTAGGCCCAGTCACTTGAATACTGTGGAGATGACACGTACAGGTTCTTGGGGTGAAATTCAGCACAGTACACTGGAGCCTGGAAGCGCACCGTACGTGAGGCTTCCAGCCCAGATTTCGAAAGGTCCCAACGGATCACGCGGAAATCCTGTGAACAGCTGAGAAGGTACCGGCCGCATGGTGACCACGAGAAGTACTGGACCTGCCGCTGGTGGCCTCGCAGGATACGTGCTAGACTGTTCGTTTCGACATCAAATAATACGATCGCGCCGTCAATCCTGCCAGATGCTAAAAGGTCACCTTTGCGGTTGAATCGAATCTGGCGACAAGAGTCAATGATCAGTCGCCGTCATTCGCGAGTCAATTGGAAGCTGTGGTGAGCCAGGCTACACGCAGTGACTCACACAGGTAGAATGCCCAGCCCGCAGCTCCGAGGTTAGAGACTCTGGATAATCCTGAGCGAGTGAGAAGGGGTCGAGAAGCGACAGATTCATTGCAATGGTGTTGGGCAACGAGCTGCGGAGAGAGGTGAGAGCTTGAAAAATGAATATGTACTCGCTGGGCTGGTTTTTTTCCGGCGTTGAAAGCCTGACGGCTGACACTAGTAGCGCAGCATTTGGTGTTGACTTGGCATCGCCACTCTTTCTCAAAGCCTTTTCCTTTGCTCATTACTATCTCACCAACTCCCTCGCCTCAACCAACAACACACCTACTAACGACACCTCTACCAGCCACCCGCACACCTCGACCCACAGGCGATCCGAGGGAGTATCACCAAACCCTTCAGATAATCCTTTCTATCGTCCCGCTCCGGAAGTCGCTCGCTCGAAGCCGTAGAAAGTTGCGAACCCGAAGGAAGCAGGCCACCTTCGCTGGTCGACAATCCCGGGCTTCCATCTTCATTCTTCCACCACCCAACAACACTCAACTAAAACACGCCGAACGACAACAGGCATCGAAGCTGTTCTTCCGTCGCTGTATCATTCCGCTTTTCATCTGCTTCCCCGGGAACACTGTTACCTTACAACCTACAAGACGCGTCTTTTCATCCACCACGAACGGAACAACAACACTTCCTGCTAGTAACTCGAATTATTAGCAGCGCGCATAGCATCTTCGTACGCGGAGAATAACCACAGTCGAAACTGTCGCCATGGTTCTTCTTTTCGAGCATTCGAGCGCGCCTTTGCGCACGATCGAGGAGATCCAGTTCGGCCTTTTGTCGCCCGAGGAGATCAAGGCGATGAGTGTGTGTCACATCGAATATCCAGAGACAATGGTATGCTATGTTTTTCTCTGATGGTGTTCCGCGGTGGGGCCGAACGGCATTGTCTGACATTCTTTTTTATTAGGACGATGCTAGGCTTCGGCCTCGAGAGAGGGGGTTGAACGATCCGCATCTTGGTTCCATTGATCGCTCTTTCAAGTGCGCCACTGTGAGTTCTCTTCTTTGTACTGCGTGCGCATGCATGTTCTGACGTCTCGATAGTGCGATGAAGGCATGACTGTCTGTCCAGGACATTTCGGTCACATCGAACTCGCTACCCCCGTTTTTCACGTCGGTATGAGCCTATCGCTTCAGCTCGACCCCTACACCCTCCCTTGCTGACATGCTCTTAGGCTTTCTTAACAAGATCAAGAAGGTGTTGGAGACGGTCTGCTACAACTGCGGAAAGATAAAGTTGGATGAAGTGAGTACCACTGAACAAGTGGTGCGACTTCAGCGTGAGCATCCGAGCTAATGGGGCCTGTACCTGATTTGCAGAACAACGATGCCTTCCGTAAGGCTTGCAGCATTCGTGATCCGAAGAGTCGATTCAACGCTGTCTGGCGATTATGCAAGGCCAAGAACTTATGCGAGACGGACATGACGGACGAAGAACAGAACGAAGCTGAGAGTTCTTCCCGACCGAAGGTTTCGCACGGTGGATGCGGAAATAGACAGCCGCAGATTCGGAAGGAGGGATTGAGACTTTGGGGAACATGGAAGCCTGATAAGGAGTCACAAGAGGACAACCCACAGCCGGAGAAGAAGCGACTAACTCCTGCCGATGTACTGGCTCTCTTCAAACACATCAGCCAGGAGGACATCCGGAAGATGGGACTGAACGAGGATTATGCCAGGCCCGAGTGGATGATCATCACAGTTCTGCCGGTGCCGCCTCCACCTGTTCGACCCAGCATTTCGGTAGATGGGACTGGTCAAGGAATGCGAGGAGAGGACGATTTGACTTACAAGTTGGGCGATATTATTCGTGCGAATGGCAATGTTCGACAGGCTGAAACCAATGGCTCACCACAACACATTGTAGGCGAGTTTCAGGAGCTGCTCCAGTTCCATGTCGCCACATACATGGACAATGATTTGGCGGGCCAGCCTCAGGCGCTTCAGAAGTCTGGGCGTCCGGTCAAGTCAATCCGTGCACGTTTGAAGGGTAAAGAAGGTCGTTTGCGTGGCAATTTGATGGGTAAGCGTGTGGACTTTTCCGCGCGTACGGTCATTACCGGTGATCCGAATTTGTCCCTGGATGAAGTCGGTGTGCCGAGGAGTATCGCCATGACACTTACGTACCCTGAAATCGTCACTCCTTACAACATCCATAAGTTGCATGAGCTTGTCAAGAACGGCCCGAATCAGCACCCTGGCGCCAAGTACGTGATCAGGGATACTGGGGAGCGGATCGATCTGCGACATCACAAGCGAGCTGGAGAAATTTCGCTTCAGTATGGCTGGAGGGTGGAGAGACACATTGTCGACGGAGATTTTATTATCTTTAACCGGCAGCCTTCACTGCACAAGGAGTCTATGATGGGTAAGCATTTCTTGAGTGTATTCTAAGAATCATTGCTAATCGAGTACCGCAGGGCATCGTGTTCGTGTCATGCCTTATTCTACTTTCCGCTTGAACCTGTCGGTCACTTCGCCCTACAACGCTGATTTCGACGGTGACGAGATGAATCTTCACGTCCCACAGTCCGAGGAGACCCGAGCGGAAGTAAACCAGCTCTGCATGGTGCCATTGAACATCGTCTCGCCTCAGAAGAACGGCCCTCTCATGGGTATCGTCCAGGATACCCTTTGTGGTATCTACAAGATGTGCCGGAGAGATGTTTTCTTGTGCCGGGATCAAGTCATGAACCTGATGATGTGGGTGCCAAATTGGAACGGCACTATGCCTCCTCCGGCAATCCTCAAGCCTCGGCCCCGGTGGACTGGAAAGCAGATGATCAGTTTGGTCATTCCGGACGGTATCAACAAGGTTGCACTGAATTCCGGTGACTGGTCTCCTCTCAATGATGAAGGACTGTTGGTTCATGGAGGCGAACTGATGTTCGGCCTTCTTAACAAGAAGGCTGTCGGTCAGGCCCAACAGAGTTTGATTCACATCATCTACAACGAAAAGGGATGGCGCAGGTGTTTGGAGTTCTTCAACGGCTGCCAGACGGTCGTTAACTACTGGCTTCTCCACAATGGTTTCAGTATCGGTATCGGTGATACCATTCCCGACGCCGCAACTATTGCAAAGATTGCGGAGACTGTGCGATCGAAAAAGCAGGAGGTTGCCGATGTGACAGAAAAGGCGCAGAAGAATACTTTGGAACCTCTACCCGGTATGAACATCCGTGAGACCTTCGAGAGTTTGGTCTCCAAGTCGTTGAACTCGGCTCGTGATGTTGCTGGATCGGATACGGAAAAGAGTTTAAAGGATTTGAACAATGCTATTCAGATGGCACGGTCTGGTTCGAAGGGTTCCAATATCAACATATCTCAGATGACAGCAGTCGTCGGCCAACAGTCGGTTGAAGGAAAGCGTATTCCTTTCGGTTTCAAGTATCGCACTCTGCCCCATTTCACCAAAGATGACTACAGCCCCGAGGCTCGTGGTTTCGTTGAGAATTCCTACCTTCGTGGTCTGACACCTCAAGAGTTCTTCTTCCATGCCATGGCTGGTCGAGAAGGTTTGATCGACACCGCTGTCAAGACAGCAGAGACTGGCTACATCCAGCGTCGTCTAGTCAAAGCGTTGGAAGATGTCATGGCCAAGTATGATGGAACCGTGCGGAATTCGCTGGGAGATGTCATTCAGTTCATCTATGGCGAGGACGGCCTGGATGGAGGCCACATCGAGCCCCAAAAGGTTGACATCATCACTTGCTCGAGCGCCGCATTTGACCAGAAGGTGCGTGTGGATGTTATGGATCCTGAGAAGTCTATTCCTCCAGAGTACTTGGAAGTGTCCACGGAAATTGCCGGTGATGTCGATGTCCAGCGAGTTTTGGACGAAGAGTATGAGCAGTTAAGGCAAGACCGGAAATTCTTGCGGGAGCTTCAATTGGTCGACAGGCTGGAGGACAACATGCAACTTCCCATCAATATTCTTCGGATTCTTGAGAATGCACGGACCATATTCCGTATCAAGCACCGCGCCCGCAGCAATCTTCACCCCGTTTACGTCGTCAGGAAAGTGCGGGACCTCGTCAAGAAACTTATTGTTGTGCGTGGCAGCGATCCCTTGTCGATTGAGGCTCAAGACAACGCGACCAAGCTCTACATGTGCCATCTTCGTTCCCGACTGTGCTTCAGGCGATTGGTTCTCGAATGCAACCTCAACAAGGTTGCGTTCGACTGGGTGCTCGGAGAGGTGGAATCACGGTTTGCTAAGGCGGCTGTTAACCCCGGTGAGATGGTAGGCGTGCTTGCTGCCCAATCTATCGGGGAGCCCGCAACACAGATGACGCTGAACACCTTCCATTTCGCCGGTGTTTCCTCTAAGAACGTTACCCTAGGAGTTCCGCGTCTCAAGGAAATTCTCAACGTGGCTAAGAACATCAAGACTCCTTCTTGTATCGTGTACCAAGTACCAGAGAACATGTTCAATAAGGATAGCGCGAGAGCTCTTCGGTCGGCTGTGGAGCATTCCACCTTACGATCGGTCACCGATTCGACCGAGATTTGGTACGACCCGGATCCCAAGGAAACCGTCATCGATGAAGATATCGACACCGTTCAGTCGCACTTCTTGATCGAGACAGATCAAGATGATGTCGAGGGCCAGTCGAAGTGGATTCTACGTATCGTTTTCGATCGCAAGAAGCTGCTGGACAAGGATTTGACGGTTGAAAAAGTCGGCATGAAGTTGATGGAGGAGTATGGCAGCGACATGTCAATAATCATGAGCGATGACAACGCCGAAGTCCCCGTCATCCGGTGCCGCATGAAGCATGTCGACTCGAGCAAGGGTCAGGACGATGACGTCGATAGTGAGGAAGACGTCATGCTGAAGCGGCTCGAAAACCACATGCTCGACGAGGTCACCTTGAAAGGAGTCAAGGGAATCTCTAGGGCATTCATTAATAATAGGGACAGGGTTAGAGAAGCCAGTGACGGGTCGTTGGAGCTCACTCGGGCCGACGACCAGTGCAGGGAATGGATTCTCGATACCAGCGGAACCGCACTGAAGGAAGTTTTAACTGTGGACGGCGTTGACACAACCCGGACATACTCTAATTCTTTCGAAGAGATCCTGAATGTGTTTGGTATTGAGGCGACCCGAGGATTGTTGGTCCGCGAGTTGACACAGGTGCTGGCGTTCGACGGTTCCTATGTCAACCACCGCCACATCGCTGTTCTTTGCGACGTGATGACCACCCGCGGCATGCTGATGGCGATTACCCGTCATGGCATCAACAGGAACGACACTGGTGCGCTGATGCGTTGTTCCTTTGAGGAAACAGTGGAAATCTTGTTGGAAGCCGCGGCTTCGGGCGAGCTCGATGACTGCAGAGGTATCTCGGAGAACATCATGTTGGGGCAACTGGCCCCTATGGGGACTGGAGAGTTTGATGTGTTCCTTGATGAGAAGATGCTCCAAGATGTCATCGTTGATAATTCACGCATTACTGGCGCCGACATGGGAATATCTAAGGGTGTAATCGGAGACGGATCGGCGACTCCGTACGACTCGGCATCTCCAATTTACATGGACTCCACGTACATCGGTTCTCCAGATGCTGGTGCGGCATTCTCTCCTATGGGCCATACCGGATCCCAGACTCCAGTTGGCTTCCCACTCACCTCTGGTGGGTTCGGTGGTGTGTCGCCCTACCCTGTCGGAAGCGCAAGTCCGTTTAATTCGGCTTCACCTGCGATCTTCTCTCCGACCTCGCCTGGAATATTCTCTCCGACCTCACCTGGTTACTCGCCCACGTCACCCAACCTTGGATATGGAAGCACTTCGCCTGTCGGTTTTTCACCTGGATCGCCGTCATTCCGCGCTGCCAGTCCGGCTTTCTCGCCGACTTCCCCGAGCATGCCCTACTCGCCCACGTCACCCAATCTTCATGGAGGTTCATCTCCCACATCTCCTTTCTCTCCAACTTCTCCCTCATACTCGCCTACAAGTCCCAACTTGTACTCGCCTACCAGCCCTGCGAACTACTCCCCGACTAGCCCCGACTACTCGCCAGCCTCGCCGAGAATGGACGGCAGCAATGGTGTTAGTCCTACCAGTCCTATGAGTTACTCTCCCACGAGTCCCAGGTTCAGCCCTACGTCTCCGAGATACTCTCCGACCAGTCCTGCGATGGCCAGTCCTGGCCAAGGATGGAGTCCCGCTAGCCCTGGACCATCCTACTCTCCCAAGTAATTATACCCTCTCACCTCTTCCCATGCATTGCGTTAATGATTTCAATAGCTCTCCCAAGGATGAGGGTGACACGCCGAAGGACAACTAATTCTTGCAGCTGTTGGATGCATGGATGCAATGGTGACGGGGGGACGATGCCATTGGAAAGCAGAGTATCTAGTTTCTGTGTTTTTCGCTGCATTTACTTTGTATTCATGGTTGTCCTGGGTTTCTTTTCCTTCCGAATTACCTGGCATATCTCTTTCTTCCTTTTTTTTTTGTTTGCGTTTGTCCGCCCGCTTTCACTTCGTGTACAAGCTTTCTGTATTACTACTTGGTGACATTTTTAGGTCCGTCATTTTTTTTTTATTTCATTGGGAGCGAATGATATAGATGAAACATCATGCATTGAGAGGTTTTGTGTAGGATCGGTTGGGAAGAGGGGCGGAGAGAAAAGTGAAGCCGTCGGCTCCATGTTCTCTCTCGGGCGATGGTTTTTTCCTTCCTCTGCTTTCCATTGCCAGATGTTCTTTGGCTGATGTGCTTGCTTTTCGCGTGGTGGGAAAAAGCTGACATTTCCTTGATTTGGCGTACTTACTGACCAAAGTACTCTTTTGTATTTACGATGCTGACCGATTGGGTGGGTTGGCTGGGAGAATGATTCTGCATCTTTCTGTTTTTCATGAAAAGGCACGGATAGAAGTTGGAAGCGATAAATCGACGATTGGTTGCCTGTTTGTAATCTTGATTTTCACAATACCCCTCGCCCCGAAAATGATTGTATTTATGATACGTCTTTTTTTTTTGTTTATTTAGTAATTGTATGCAACCTATCTACTGTAGATCATGGCAATATCATCCTTTTCTGCAGAGGCCGTGTCGCAGGTGGAAGTAGTCGGTGGTACTTCCCGCGTTGTACGTATGTAAGTACTTACGTGATAACTACATAGTTAACTTGATGAGATTCCTTCTTCCAAGTGTCGGCTGGTCGGCGACGGCGCTAGCGGACGTGTGAGAAGCTGTGGGGCCCCCCCCCCCCCCCCCCCCCCGGGGGAGGGGGGGGCCGCCCGCGGGGGGGGCAAGGGGGGGGGGGGGGGGGGGGGGGTGAGAGG
>Ga0307516_10004950_pt1 | contig 16194 bp, 17 predicted proteins | sample 19_EM_MG_FD_203310 | JGI IMG/M metagenome (GOLD analysis project Ga0307516, IMG submission 203310) | Populus trichocarpa ectomycorrhiza microbial communities from riparian zone in the Pacific Northwest, United States - 19_EM | ecosystem: Host-associated > Plants > Roots > Unclassified | place...
AAGATGAAGTGGATTGGTGGGATGCAGAACTCAGTAAGCAACCTTGTTTCATCACACTTGTGCCCATACATCTTTGCAGATGCTATGCTTGGTAGAAGAGCATTCCAATGATGGCATCAGGGATAATTGTGTACACTCATAGGTCAAGACACTTGGTATCAGAAGCAGCAATATCATCCAGTGGAGTATTGATGAACTGCTGTGTTGCAGGAGCAATCCATTGTGGAATGCCATACATTTGTGCCAGCTGTAGCCTTTGTGCAGGGCTTAGATTCAGCTTTTCAAACCTATTGATCACCCAGGTGATGCATGTACGATGGGTCAGCAGATCAAAAGAGGCAAATGATCTGCCCAGAAGTAGCATGTGATTCATGTACCATTAGGAACATGGTGTGCACAGGGGTTGCTACGATGAGGTGTACAAGATGTATAATTAAGTGGAAGGAATGTTCAAACCTGGTCACTGGTAAAGCACAATTGGTTGGGCCACCAGCAAAAGATGACTACAAGGTCAGTTTCAAGCTCTTCCTTGGGTGCATTTTCTGAATACATCATAGGGTGAGAGTAGGTCAGAATGGATGGATGCACCTGGCAAGGAACCAGAGATCATATTGGTGCCCACCATCATTTCTTCATCTTTACTACCGTGCTTATGGTCAGGGAGCCCACCACCTCAGCCTCTGGATTTCTTTCTCACCACTGGGGTGATGTTGATGCCACATTTCCCCCCTCTCATTGCAGACCATTGTCCACTAAAACAGTACCAATCAACAAGTTTATCCTTTCATCCTCAACCCACTGATGCCCTTGTACCACCCCCCACCACATCCAATCCTGGTTCTGATGATGGTGATGACAGTGATGTTCAATCCTTTCATGACTGGTTGAATGCCCTTGCAGACTTTCAGTTAGGTCTTATGCACACACAGTTTGAGGTGCAGAAAATGATCTTAGACATGCAGAGATAGCTTGATGAGTTTTCTATGAAGTGGAAGGAATGACAATGCATTGTACCATAATTTCCAGAACCACATACTTATCACATAGGAATTAGTCTACATTTTTCTTTGTACTTTCCTATGTCAGACAGTGAGATGTGAATTGAAAATGAATATGGGAAACTACAGGGGACATGTGTGCACACATACAAGCTACATGGCAAATTATGGCCAAGAGAATGGAAGGGACACCTGATCAAATAATCCACAAAGGAGCACTTGTGCCTAGTGTCAGAGACTGAAGAGAAAAGACTCTGGGCATGAATATTTCAGCTGTACAAACAAAGCAAACAAGGAAAAACAGTGTAACACAAAAGCCACAATCACTTGATCAACCTTGAAAGGAAACAGCTGAAGTAATCACTGAAAAAGCATCACATAACACAATAAGAGGTGTACAAACACCCAATATCAACAACAGGCTATCAAGGATGACTGCCAATCAGATTTGTGTCACTCTTCTACTGCAGTGACTGCATAATATTGGCCAAATGCAACAGAGTTGCCTACAATACCTGCCAGATGGCCTTCCAGGAGAGCCATTGATGAGCATGCTGAAATGCACTTCTATACCGGGTTAGCATATTGGGTTTGTTATTACCACAGAAGTTAAGTCACTTTTAGTTCATAGGTGCCTTGGATCCCTGTCTCAGGATCTGGTCTTGTAATAAACAAATTTCTGCTCTTTTCTTCCATCATTTCTCCTCAGCTATAAGTTCAAAATATGGCCTCCTGATCACTTACTGCTGCTCTTTTGATACTCAGTGATAATGCTAAGAATCAGCCCTGGTGGTCTAAAACATGGCAGAACTTAACTGGGACATATGGTTTGCCCTGGTATGTGGAGCCATCTGCTGCAGAAGATTCCCCAGCTCCTCTTGTTCCCAGTTGGGCTGTTAGGGAAGCAAGAGTAATTCAGACCTTTGCTCAGAACATTTGATCCAAGTCCAGTGATGCCCAGTTCAAACATGTCAATTCCAGGAAAGCTGACAATGACAGTATTTGACAGAATGCATGGAACAAGTGGGTAGTCACAAACCAGGGTCAATGGAGAATCAACTGGATAATAGATGAAGTTCTTGACACTGAAGGCCATTCCCCCTACAAGGTCATGCAGGAATTTCAGGCTTGCAAGGCAAGTTTAATGTTTGCTTCATATCATGCAACTGACCTTGTCATATTAAGTTACCTGAATTGGAAACTGCTCAGGTGTCGAAAGTTCAGGTACCCCTAGCAGATCGCCTCTTTGGCACAGATGCCTTTGTTGGGACCTGAGATGACCCTAGGCAAAAGCACCAAGGACCCTACTACACAAGAGACTCTGAGGAGGATAGGATATGAGTACTAGGGAAAAGACCCAAGATGAGCTCAAATGAAGGGCCTCTGGGTGCTGGATTGCACTGTATATATACTATTCTACACGAGGGCTATGCAAGGCTACCCATGAGGCTACATACTGTGCAATGCTATGTTAATGATGCCATAGTGGAGCTAAGGCTATGCAGATGACATCAAGGGAGGCAGCGTGTACAGCATGAGGCATAGGTCTAGACTAGAGTAGATAAGATACAACTGTACACTACGATAAGATAAGATGCTATCTAATCACAGATTAGATAAGATAAAAAGTTGATCTGTTACACTACTCCCCCCTCAGGTGCAGGATTCCAGACTGCAGAACTGGGGGTCGCAAACCATAAGATTTTCGGGAACATGACTAAACAATGAATTAAAGTCCACTTGGGTCATATGAAGCTTCCAAGGAGCTGAGGGATTGTCCTTGTTGAAGCACTCAACTTTTAAAGCAGCATTCGGACAGTTCCCAGGTTCTCTCATGTTCTTCATATCCTTTCCAGTGCACTAGATACTGGAGTTGCCTTTTATAAATATGGGAAGCTACAATATAGTCCACTTCGTACTCTCCATCACGTTCTTCTGAAACATGTATTGGACTAGGCTGAGACACAGGTTGACCAGGGAGAGGTCCTAAATAAGGCTTAACTCAAGATACATTCACAACTGGGTGAATCTGAAGAGTTTTCAGGAGCTTAAGCTCAACCACATTCGGGGTTACATGAGTGACCTCATGGGGGCCGATCCACTTCTCAGTAAGCTTCTTAGAAGCATGATTTAGCATATGAAGATTGTCTGTAGAGAGCCATACTTGCTGGCCTATAACATAATCCAGGTCAGGATTTCTATGCTTATCTGCCTGAAGCTTCATATTATGTTTAGCCTTCTCAGAAGACTCAACAACTTTATTAAATATGGCAGTGAAGTCCTTGGCCACTGGGGCCACAGTCTCAACTGGTTCCACACCCATACGAGGGGAATAACTCCAGGTAATTTCAAACAGGGAATCAGTGGTTACTTCTGAAATGGTGTTGTTCCAAACAAACTGGGCAATCTTGATCCATTTAGCCCATTTGTTCTGATGATCGTTTACATAAGTCCAAAGATACTAATTAATTTCGCAGTTCAACCACTCCATTTGACCATTGGTTTGTGGATGAAACACAGTGGACATCTTATGTTTTATGCCTAAGAGTCTATACAACTCCCTCAGGAAGTTGGTCACAAAGACTGACCCTCAGTCAGACACCACAAAAGAGGGGAGACCATGCTGACACCAGATGTGATCTCTAAATAATTCAGCAGTCAACAATGCAGTTTCCTCCTTGGTACAAGGTACAAACATGACCTCCTTTGAGAACTGATCAATGACCACCAATATATAATTGTACCTGAGGGATTCTGGCATCTCGGTAAAGTCCATAGTGATGTCAAGCCATGGGCCACTAGGGGTTGGGAGAGGAATAAGACTTCCAGAAGTCTTCTGATTCAACACCTTGGAATGTTGGCACTTTTGACAGTGCTTTATGTAGGCCCAAATCTGTTCTTTCATCCCTTTCCATGTGTAATGCTTCCTAAGTGCATTATAAGTAGCTTTAACACCCTTATGACCAGCAACGGGCATATCATGAAAGTTCATGATGAGTGACTGCCATTCTTCATAAATTTGATCTGTGATGTCGACCAACTTAATAGATATGGGGTTCAACAGGACCCCTTTTTATAAATTCACAAGTAGTTGAAGTGCATCATCCACATCTGCCAGTGCACTTGGCGCTTAGAGAGATTCTGCAACTTTGTAAAATACATTAAGTTGTGATGGTCCATGTATATCTCAAAAGCATAGGGAGTTGCTTCAAGATAATAGTGCCAGGCCTCAGTTGCCTTTATGATGGCCAGCATCTCTTTGCCATAAATAGGATAATTTCATTCGGGAGGTGTCATGGAATGTGACATGTACACAACAGGTCTGAATTTGCCATCTTCGCACTTCACGGATATCACTCCCCTGATGGTGAACTCAGATGTGTCTGTTTCCAGGTGGAATTCACGGTCTTGATTGGACTGAAGTATCCGAGCACGAGTAAAGGCAGCTTTCAAAGCCTCAAACACTGTGCATTTCTCCACTCCAAGATTAAATACAGTGTCTTTGCACATTAAGTCCGTCATGGGCCTAGCCATGATGGCATAATCCTTAATAAAAAGTCTATAAAAGTTGCTGAGTCCTAGGAACATGCAAACCTGCTTTATGTTTGTTGGCTCTGGCCACTTTAAAATAGCATTAACCTTTTCAGGGTCCATTTTGATCCCATCACAAGAGACTATCATACCAAGGAAATCAACTTCAGTGACTCTGAAGTGACACTTCTCAGGTTTGACAAACAAGTCATTGTCTCATAACTGTTTCAAAACTTCCAGCACAATCCTATTGTGCTTTTCCTGATCGTCCGTGTTTGTAAATATCATAAGGTCATCTATGTACACCACGCAGACATCCAACATATTGTGGAAAATCTCATTCATCATTTTTTGGAATACCATGGGTGAACTACAGAGACTGAAATACATGACAAGTGACTCAAAAGCCCTTTGTGCATTACAAACACAGCTTTCCACTCATCACCTTCATGAATCCTCACATTGTTATAGCCCCAGCAAAGATCCATTTTTGTGAAGAGCTTACAACCCTTGAGCTTGTCAACAAGCTGAGAGATGAGCAGTAGCAGATAGTTATTCTTGATTGTCCAGTTGTTTACATAATGGTAATCCTGTACCATGTGCTTCTTGCCATCCTTCTTGGGAATAAAGAAGACTGGTGACATCTGCTGACTAATAGAAGGCCAAATATATCCTTCTGCAAGCTGGTCATCTAGGAAGGATTCAACTTCTTTTTGCTCATCAACAGAGAGCAGGATAAGTCTTCCCTTTTTAGGTGGGAAGACCTCTTTTAGATCAATTCCATGATCCCAAGGTTTTCTAAGTGGCATGTGCTCCAACAACTTTTTCCTAAACACACCTAAGAAGTCCCAGTATTCCTTAGGCACTCTGGAGGACACTGAGTTAAATTAACTTTGCCAGTAACCCAACCTATATTGGGATTGTGCTTTCTAAGCCAAGTGTGGCCAAGGATAAACAGAACCTTTCCAAGGCAAGTGACAGCACATCACAGCTTTTCTGCATGTTTCCCAATGCCAACTGTAAGCAGTACATAATGCGTGATGTCACCCTCCTGATTCCTTGTGCCATTTACATTAAGCACTGGAACAGGTTTTATCAGCTTAGATAACTGCAAATGCCTGTCAAGAGCCCAGCTCTTGTCAACCAAACAGCCAGTAGCACCACTGTCTAGCAGGGCGTCTACCTCAATAGTATTAAGGGGCCTGTGGATGCAGACTGGTACCATCACTTTATGCTCCATTGTGAAGGAGCTTCATAAGTCCATGGGAACTTCCAAGTTGCCAGTGGGACTTTCCAGGTCCTCAGATGCCAAAGAAGGAGAAAGAGTGTTTCTATTCGATCAGGAATTAAGCACACTCAATTTTACATCCAGTGCTGAGCCCTTTGCAGGGACCCTCTTAGATGGTTTACTAATACAGTAGACGAGTCACAGTCCATACTATGAACTGACAAAACAGAGTACTTGTTAGGAGAAACAGAGACAGGAAAAACTACAGAAGATACTTTTTATGGATTTTACCAATTTTCATATGTAACAAAGCAATGCAATACTTAAATATTTGAGAAGCAACAGGAGAAGTAGCAAGAGATAGTCTGTAGTCCAAAATACAAACCATTGTGTCCAAAGAAGATTTGAGAGCAAGGTTGCCCAATACATTCTCACTCTCTAATCTTTTAAATCTTTGAAAAACACCTGCATTTCTGCAAATGTCATTCCTCTTACTGCATTTAGCCAGTCATCCTCCGGCTGGGCTTGCGTTGCCTGTGCTTGCTGTTGCCCACGACGAGAGCGGTGCAGCTTGGTGCACTTGTGTGTGATATGGCCAAATAATTGGCAATTGTAGCATTGGGGCCCTTTACCCCTTTGCTGAGATATGTCAGCAGCACCAATGTCCATGGGTGTACCACTACCCAATGCTGAAGACAACAAATATTGTTGGCCCTGGTAATAATGGGCCGACCCCTGAGACTGTGTATTGATTAAGAAGAGCTCCTGTGCTTTTCCAATTTCTCAAGCTGACCCCAACAGCCGACCATACATGTCCCGATGCATGTTTTGAATATAAATTTGCTCCAGAAGTTTCCTCTGAAGCGCTCTCTCAAGTAAGTCCCTAGCATAGTCATCCACACAGTGACTCTGGACCTTGAGCACCTCAAACTGCACCAGGAAGTTGTCAATCCTCTGCCTAGGGCTTTGCCAAAGGTGAAGAAGCTGGGCTCGTGCCCACTTGGTGTTATTTCCAGGGAGAAAGAATCCTTCTATCTCTGCTGCAAAGTCCTCCCAAGTAGGCCAGGCCAGGGCGCGGGGTGGGTCACCTGGGGCGAGAGGGGGTGCGGCCACAAGGGCATGAGCTGTTGCCATGCAGCCATCCAAACAGACCTGAGCCCACCAACCAGCCTTTGGGCCAGTGAGCTTTGAGAGGACTGCCACAGTGACCTGCACATCCATTGCTCCCTCAATAGAAATCTGGATCCAGACCTTGATTCTGAACCACCACTTGTGAAACTTCTGTGGGGAACCATCCTAACTCCTGGGATCTGCAACCACCTTCTTGCATGACAGCGGTGCAGGCTGAGGCTGTGCAGCCGCAAGGGCCTCAAGTAAGGGTGTGTGTCTCATCAATGGCAATGATGACCTTTGGGTGGTGATCCACAGCATAGCTCTTGGGAAGAGCTTTGACAAAGTTATTGTAGGCTTTGGTCATGATGTTGTTAGCAAAGTCCAACTTTTCTATGAAAGTCATGTCAATTGATTAACCTCAATTCCCAATTCATGTAAATACCTTCAGAAGTGTCCTTCATGGTGACAGGGGACTAAACATGTCATCATTAGCAGGACTCTTTAACATCATGACTTTCTGCATACCTTATCAACCAAGCCAGATACTAAAGTTGATGGAAGATCCATCATTGTGCATTTCTCAGAGGCTTGTTGATCGGGAGGAGGCTGATGGGATGGTGAACCCTCATAATGCAGGGTTGATCCTGCAAAGGTTGTATCAATTGTTGAGTTTTCAAATTATGCATTTACCAGCATCCTTGGTGAAGACAGAGGCACAAACCTAGTTACCACCATCATCAGCATATTTTTCTGTGTCACAACCTCTACATACATTTTCACATTCCAGACAAACTCATTCAAAAAACTTGTTGTGAGTTTCAGGCGAGTCTACATGCATGCTGGTATTCCACAGATGGATAGCCTAGTCAAAATCATTCTTGTCTCATTCCAGCAGCTGTAACAAGTCCTCCTGAAGGGTCCTAAAAACATCAGTAAAGAAGGTGCAGCATTGTATGGGTCAGGGCACTGGCACAGCTATGCAAAGAACAAACAGCTAGTGGCTGTAGATCATGGGTCTACCTCTGCATGAATGCAGGAACTATGGGGTAACTATGTCTCAATTGCCTTGTGGCTTTGAACCACTCTTGAATGGGCGCCGACCTTCAGACACTAGGCATGACCCTGGGCTGGTGTACATTACATAAAGGATATGGTGCTAAAGTTTCCCAATGCCAAAACACTATGGGAATGGCACTAAAGGCTGGCTGTGAACAAAATGCAAGGTATGAAAAAGAAGCTCCTCAACCCTGGATTCCAGGTATAGTTGTCTTATAAGGCTAGACAAGCACATAGTAGAGCAAAGTAGTGGTTTAGATTCGAGCTCAGGTGAGATGACCCTAGGCAAAAGCACCAAGGACCCTACTACACACTGGACTCTGAGAGGATAGGACATGAGTACTAGGGCAAAGACCCAAGATAAGCTCGAATGGAGAGCCTCTGGGTGCTGGATTGCACTGTATATATACTATTCTACATGAGGGGTATGCAAGGCTACCCATGAGGCTACGTACTGTGCAATGCTATGCTAATGATGCCATAGTGGAGCTAAGGCTATGCAGATGACATCAAGGGAGGCAGCGTGTACAGCATGAGGCATAGGTCTAGACTAGGGGAGATAAGATATGGCTGTACACTACAATAAGATAAGATGCTATCTAATCTGTGATTAGATAAGATAAAAAGTTGGTCTATTATAGGACCTCAGACTTAATCAAGCCCAATGTAGGCAAGTTCCTTGATACACTGTTAGCCATATCATGGAACTGATACTGGAAGGTGATTACTCAGGAGGGAAACCAGCTGGATAAAAACATGAAAAGTGTAATGGAAAAGTGGGAGGGTGAGTTCATGGGATCCTCTGCTTTTTTGCATCCCACCTTCTCAGAGTATATTTTATTGACTCCCTTTGGATCCAGAATTTTTATATAGAATTCTGTCAGTCAATGCTTCATCAAACTCTCAATCCAAAGGCAGAAAGGGATTGGAAAAGCCAAAGTCTTTGAGCGATTGGAGGAACAGTGCAGAGAAAACCATCAAGCTGGACATTCCACAGGTGGTCAAACACCATGTTGAAAAGGATGGGCAACAGCCATTGGAAATGTGTGAGGATGGTTGGACATTGGCCAAGAATCCAGATTATGATATGGACTTGGAAAAGTATGCAGAATGCAATCAGATAGTCATCTACTTGGCATTCCCTTCTTCCAACCATGCCATCTTGGACATGGGTTGTAGTTTTCTTCATATATTTGAATTCCAAATTGAACTTTCTCATAATACTTTCCAGATCCTGCAACTATATTCCATCCAGGTGGTGGAGCTCAATGGGACTTTGAGGCCTTTCAAACATCAACACATGCCACAGGTCCTCATGTCCTGATCCTATCTAATGTTGGTCTGGTAGGTCTCAATCTGGCCTATGCCAATGTGATGGTCATTGTGGTGAGTTTGTGTTCCCTTTCTGAATACCCCATACTGATCAGCTCCAAATACTGATGTAGAATACCACCTGCTCAGCTTTGGATGATGAACAGCTAAGGGGTTGCATCTTCTGGTATCCTCAGTAAAAGCAAGTTCATTTCTATTGGCTGATTGCTCTTGGAACACTGGATGTGTTCCTAAACAACATATCTTTCAACAAAGGTCAACTCCAGTCTGCCTTCATTGACTGTGATCAACAAATCCATAAGCAAGCAGAATTCCAATCTATTCAAAACTAATCATATTTCCATTGCAGAAAACCTGTTCCAAAACAATTGAGAGATGATGGACACCTCTGACACTGAAGAACAATCAAACCCACCTGCCATCCCAACTGTTGATATTGAGTGGTTGTGCACCTCTTATTGTCTTATGTGATACTTTTTTTGTGATTACTTCAGCTTATTTCATTTCAAGGTTTGTCATCTGACTTGTGGCAGTTGTTTCTCCTTGTTATCATTTGTTTGGATTGTTTGTATACTTAAAGTTTTTGTCCCCAGTGTCTCTTCGCTTCAGTGCAGAACACTGGGCACAAGGTTGTTAATTTTGGTTATTTCCACCTCTTCTTATGACTCTATTACTTACTATCATGGTCTACCCTACTTACTACCAACTTGTTACAGCTTCATAGCTGCATTGTAGTGCTAGATGTGCCCTTTACTTGTTTCCCTTCACTTGTTGTTTACATTTGTTTACCCAGAAGTGCACATACCCTGTAGAGTCCAGTGTTTCTGCTCTTCAGTTACTCACACTGGACTGTAGGTGCTGTATACCTTTCCACAACTGTCTATATCATTAGTTACTCACACTGGACTCTAGTCTGGACCTTATTTGAGCAGCTCAGCAGCACTTTGTGCACTTCCAGCAAGTTGTGGCTTGAACAAGAGGGCATCTTCTTGTTCCAGTGATTTCTGCCCTGTTTACTGCCATCCTCCAAAGCAGCCTGTCTCACTTCTCAGCATCAGGATGAGGAAGAGCCTCTGCAAATGTGAGTGGCTCATCAGGAAGTGATGCAGGCATGGTCAACTCATCATCACTCTCCTCCATTTGATCTGGGTCATCCAATTGCACAGGAGAGAGCTTCCACCACTGTCTAGGCTTCTGTCTGTTGCACATGGGTAATCTGGCACCAATTCCAACAGGGCTAGGTGGTCTAGGAGGTGGAGTTGAGGAAGGAGTGTGCACAGGAGGCACAATAGCTTCATCTGGAACAGCAGGAGGTTCTGGATTAGCAGGTAAAGGTATAGGCTCCCCCACATGATCCATTACCTCATTGCTGTCGCTCTCAGAGTCCAGAGTAGCACCAGGGTTGTAGTATTTAGGGAACTGCATGGGTCAACCCATGGGTGTCAGGAGGCTAACCTGCACTTGTACCTGCACTTACCCGTACCCCCAGGTGTATAGGTGTATATCACCTTGGGTGTCATTGATGGGTATGTGGGTATATTCACAGGTTGCCTTGTAATTTATTATATTAGAAATAAACAAATTGTGACTAGGTTGTTGTTGTCATGTCATGCATTGTCACCATTGTCATTGGCATCCCTTGTCAGCCTCATGTTGTGCATCACTTGTCATTGGCACCATTCTCATGCTGCCATATCGCTGACAACGCTCCCAGTGGCCATGTCATCATTGTTGTTGTGTTGCACTGGCATTTGCCAGGTGCATCACATTGTTGTTGTCCTTGTGGTGCTGGTGTGGATGTGTTGCCATCATTGTCATGTCTTGGTGGCATTGGCCTGTTGAAGTTACACATGCACCTGGTGTAAACCATTGACAAAGTGTGCACAAGACTGCAACCCATATTAGTGTAGACTTAGGAATAGTCCTCTTTAGAGTAGATGTTACATGTCACATATCACATGTCACAGTCATGCGTCACATTATTTGTTGTATATAAACAGTGGACATCGCTGACATAATATAACAGCTCTTGACCAGCTACTGCTATCATCTCAGGTTGTGCACTCCACCCAACAGGTGAGTTGGAGTAGCAGTTCTGTTGTAGTATGTAATGTATGATCGAAGTGTACATGCACACCACACAAGGTACATCATATATAAGTCGTACCTATGAACCTACATATACTAGTGTTGAGTTTGAATCAAAGCCGTCTTGTCAATGGCATCGTCCGGATCCTTGTTGTTGTGTTTCCGCCAACACAAACTCAACGCTTGCTGATCTGATTCCGGACCTTCTGGTCACCTGTCTGTCGGGTTGTTCTTGCAGGTTCTCGCTTGTTTCTTGCTCGGAATGTTGCACCGCCGCTCACCGCATCATAGTTGCTCGTTTTGAATATCACTCGAGTCGCTCTTGCTTGCCATTTGCCTGCTGGGGCTGAAGCCAGTTGCTGTTGTTGCTCATTGTCTCGCCGCTGGGGCCAAATCCAGTCACTGCCGCCGCTCGTTCTCATGCATCGTCTTGCCTGCTGGGGCCGAAGCCAGTGTTTGTCGTCACTCATTATGTTGAGGCCGAATCCAGTTGTCGTCGCTTGTCATCCGCCTGGGGCCAAAGCCTGTCGCACGTTACCATTTGTTGTTGCTTGTCATCATTGCCCTTCATACTGTTCCTCACTGCATTAGGTAACTACTCTTAGAGTTTTAGTTTTCTGATTGTTTGTGTCCGCTTTTGCTTGAGGGAAGGTGTTGTAGTATGTAATGTATGATCGAAAAGTACATGCACACCACATGAGGTACATCATATATAAGTCGTACCTACGAACCTATGTATACTAGCGTTGAGTTTGAATCGAAGCCGTCTCGTCGATGGTGTTGTCCAGATCCTTGTCGTCATGTTTCTGCCAACAAGTTCCTCTATGTATATAGGTATTGCTTCAACGTGGCCATCTGCATCATGTTGTCTTCATTGTGCTGGTGTGGATGCATTGATGCACTGTTGTCACTGTTGACATTGGCATGGACATACTGTTGTTGTTGTGTCATAGTGGCATTGGCCACCTGCGCCTTGTTGTTGTTGTGTCGTGGTGGCATTGGCCATTCGCATCTCCTCATTGTGCTGACATGGGCCTGCTGTCACCAACGTCATTCTCATCATGTCACGGTGGCATATGCCATGCATGTCACATCAGTCACATCATTGTCTTAAGATAAACCACAAGGGATCACACTTGTGCCCAGTGTCAGAGACTCAATTATGAGGAAAGCTATAGAGTACAGACCTTGTGCCCAGTGTCAGAAACTGAAGAGAAGAGACACTGGGCATGAAAATTTTAAGTATACAAACAATGCAAACAAAGGATAACAAAGAAAAACAACAGCCACAAGTCAGGTGACAAATCTTGAAAGGAAATAAGCTGAAGTAATCACTAAAAGTGTGTCACATAAGACAATAAGAGGTGCACAAACACCCAATATTAACATGAGGATGGTGGGGAGATGGTATTTTGGTTATTGAACTGTAATTTGACCAGCCATCCCATCTTCGTGTTGTTGTTGTTGTATCACAGTGGCATTGGCCATCTGCAACTTGTCACTGTTATCTTTGTCATGGACCCATTGTCACCATTGTCAAGGCTTGGCCTATGCTGCATGTCTCATTGTCACCTTTGTCATCCTGACATGGACCCACTGTTGCTGTTGTCAGTGTCGAGTCATGGTGGCATTGGCCATGCACATCTCATTGTCGCTGTCTCCATCACAATTGCATGGACACACTGTCGCCATTGCCATCATTGTACAACTGGTGTTGATGGTGGGTCATCCAGGTGGTCATGGTGGTGATCATATCATTGATGCTGCTACTGGATCATGGCAAATGAAATAAAAGAAAAGAAAATGTACATACATTGAGACACATGCATACATGTGCAGGTGGTTGTGGTGTGCAGCCATAGGTACAAGGGGGTGCATGCAGAGGACCTCTAAGAAGAGATTGTCAATGAAACAAATAAAATAAAATAAAAATACTTGTGGAGGTTGTTTGACACAGAAGCTTGAAGGATGGAAAATCCAAGTACTAGTAGTGCTTTGTGGACTGACATGTCATTGTCCATTTTGGAAGTCACATCACACAGGTCACTGTGGGTTCTGGAATGTGACCCGCGACCCATACCCATGCATTTCACTAGTAGTGTTCAGCAGGGGGCAAAGGTGGGACAACAGTAGGAGCAGTAGGGTTAGGGCAACCTTTTGCACATTGGAAAGTACCTTTTGTCAAAGTCAGCCCTTTCAGAGATTAGAGTGCACTTGGAAGTGGGATAATAGAATTTCCAGCCTGTGTTTACCTCAGGATAGCCTAGAAAGATGCATTTCTCCATGTGGGACTCCAAGGTCAATTCCTGACAGTATGCTGGCACAGAATGCCACATTGGGTGGTAAAATTGATGAAGGCATTTCTCATATACCCCCCTCCCTTATCATGATGCAGGATCTTGATTTTTCATTCGCTCTGGTTCTCAGCAAAGGCCTTGAATGTTTTAAAGGCATCAAATGCTTGAGACTTGGCCTTCAGAGGGATAACAAAGTGAAACCTTGAATAGTTGTTGATGAAAGTGATCCAATATTGAAAGCCAGACATGGAGAGGTGGCCTATGTTGTGAACATTGCTATGCATGAGTTCCAGAGGTCTTGAGGTGCACCATGAAGAGCTAGGGAAGGGATTGGTATGCATTTTTCCAGCCAAGCAGGGTTCACAGATGGGATCAGGCAGAGTCTTCAAGTCTATGGCTATACTAGTGACCAGGTTGTGATGAAGCAGGAACTTCACATCAGCCAGATGATGGTGGGCCAGTCACCTATGCCACAAGGCGAGATCTAGAGGAATAGTGGTGGCTGCTGATGCAAATTCGACCAGTGGGGCAATTTCTCCATCAAGGAAGGCACAGTTGCTCATCCCTATGTTTGCCACAAAGTGTTCAAGCCAAAACTTGCTGGAAGTGCACAAAGTGCTGCTGAGCTGCTCAGATAAGGTCCAGACTAGAGTCCAGTGTGAGTAACTAAAGATATAAACAGTTGTGGAAAGGTATACAGCACCTATAGTGCAGTGTGAGTAACTGAAGAGCAGAAACACTGGACTTTACTTGGGTATGTGCACTTCTGGGTGAACAAATGTAAACAACAAGTGAAGGGAAACAAGTAAAAGGCACATCTAGCACTACAATGCAGCTATGAAGTTGTAACAAGTTGGTAGTAAGTAAGGTAGACCATGATAGTAAGGAATACATGTTCAAAGAAATCACAAGGGATCACACTTGTGCCCAGTGTCAAAGACTGAAGGGAAGAGACACTGGGCACAAAAATTTTAAGTATACAAACAATCCAAACAACAGGGTGGTAAACAAGCTCATATGCATTACAGCTGATTTTGTCAAAATGAGAAGAAAATCACACAATCAATGTTTTATCTGCTGGCCATCCTGCTAATCCTGGCATCCCAAATGGAATAAAAGCTGTCCTCACTGAGTGTAGCCTGTATTGATCAAGCTTACATGGAAAATGTGGAAAATGTGATGCTGATACCACCATTATCTGTTGCAACAAACAAATCTTAAAGTCACAACTTGATTTTCATGAACAAAAATCACTCATTCAGGAAACCATTGAGGGTCTTAGCCAAATGTGTATTTTCCTCCTGAAATTCCATTGTGGGCTTAACCTGATTGAATTTTTCTGGGGCTGTGTCAAAAAGTACCTTCAAGGCAACTGTGATTACACCTTCAATACACTCAAAACCAACTTACCCATCACTCTTGCCTCAGTCTCAATGAATACCATCCATTTATGGGAACATCAACTGTACCGCTGGATGGATGCCTATCATTTGAGTCTTAACACAAGAAGTGCACAGCTGCAGGTGAAGCAGTTCAGCACATGACACTATAAGTCCCATAGGAGAGTTCCAGAGGCCATGCACATAGTTTCAACAGTGCATAGACTTCATGCACCAATTTGCCTCCATCCTAGAGTTTTTCTTGCTCAATTTTGAGTATGTTACAAAGTGGATTTGTGTTATGACCATGTCCAGCTCCGGGTCTTATCCAGTCACTCCGGTCGCATCACAATACTCCAGCCCAACTCTGGTTGCTCACAGTTACTCCGGTCACGGTCGCGTAGTTATACTTCCATTAAGTACGACCCTTGGTCTATACTCCATTCACTCTTTACCACACCTTGCCGTCTACCCTGCCCGTTTGTGAGTTCTCCGTGAACTCAATATATCCTATACCTTGTAGCATTTTCACCAGACCTGACTTTATTTTACCCGGACCTGACCTAGTCCTTACTCCAGTCGTTCCTTGTCCGCCTTTAGGCTGTTTACTTGTCACCGTATATACTCATCCCTAGTTTGCACTTAGTATAAGTACTCTGTAAATTATCCTGTACTCCTCAGTCTGAAATCAACTTAGTCACTACTCCAGTTCCTGTCTGTCTCCGTCTCCATCTCTGTTTCCATCTCAAACCTCTTGACTGGAACCTACGCAAGGGATCAACACACGTTGTCCTTGTCATTGAATCCAAGCAGTCACCAACTCTGGCTGGACTAACTTGTTGTCCAGCCCCCTGCCCTTGTCCTTTGTCTGCCTTTGTCCAGACTTGACCGGACCCCCTACTGGAGTAGACCTGGACTTGACAGTGACCAATAGTGTCAAGACCATGTCCAACTCCGGACTCTTATCCGGTTACTCCGGACTCATCGCAGCACTGTAACTCAACTCCGGTCCTCTGCGCATCACTCCAGTCCCGGACGCGCACATATCCTTCCACTAAGTGCGACCCTTTGCATTAGACTCAATCCAGTCGTTACCACACTTCCCTGTCTACCCTGTTGTACCGTGAGTTCTCCATGCCCAGTTTATATCTTCTACCTTGTAGTATTTTCTC
>Ga0307516_10004951_pt1 | contig 16192 bp, 19 predicted proteins | sample 19_EM_MG_FD_203310 | JGI IMG/M metagenome (GOLD analysis project Ga0307516, IMG submission 203310) | Populus trichocarpa ectomycorrhiza microbial communities from riparian zone in the Pacific Northwest, United States - 19_EM | ecosystem: Host-associated > Plants > Roots > Unclassified | place...
GGCAAGGCGATCCGTTGGCAGCGCTGCGTTGCCCGTGGCAGCAGGCCGGCACTCGCCCGACGGGAGTGGCTTGCTCGCTGCACGCTCTGACGCTCTCCTGCCCCGCCAGCTGCTGCTACCCCGCATGGGCGGTGCGGACGCCGCTGCGGGGCGTGGCGGACTGCACGTCCTCGCCGCTGCGGGGCCTCCCATCCGTGGCCACTGCCGTCGCAGGCTGGCGCTCCCTGCACCAGCAACACTGCGCTCGCGGGTGCCACTGGCTCGCGCAGGGTGGACGAGCAGGCTGTTCCCGCCTTCCCCGCCAGGCATCGCGGGCTCCAGCGAGTCACGGCCGCTCGAGCAGGGAGGCGAGCAGGCTTCTTTCCCAACACCTCCGGGACACGGAGGGATGGCCTGGACAGGGACGGCCCTTGGTGCGCTCAGCACTCGCTCGCGGGAGTCCCAGTCCGCGCGAGCCAGGCGTGAGCTGGCCGTGCCGACGCCTCCGTCGTGTGGCAGTCTGGTTACGTCCGCGTCCACCTCCGAGTCCCCGCGCCCGCTGTGAGCGGGGACCGAGTCGAGAGCCTGCGGGACTTCTCCAGTCGGATGATCTCGTGCAGTCATGGCCCGTTTCGTACATACAACCGCTTCCCTCCCCTCCCCTCCCTTCCCCCGCGCCCCTCCCACCCGAAACCTCCGGCGGCGGCGACTCCGTTGTCGGAACCAAGGAATAAACCGGACTGATAGGCGTAGGCACCTCCCTCGCCCCCATGTCCCCCCGTCTGCACCTGGGGGGAGACAGGGCCGGCGGTTGGCCGTAGCCTGCGAGAATGCTGCTGGGTGGTCCGCGTGGAGGTGCAGTGGAGTACGTGGCTGCGGGCGTCGTGGCCGATCCGCACTGCTGATGGCTGCGCGACACACGCGGCGTCGTGATTTCCAAGCACTCCGTGGTCCGCGATTGCGCTGGGTGGATGCCGCTGGCGGCGGCGGTGGCTTCCGTTTGCCGGCATCGAGCACATCAGCTCGCCGCTCACGAGCTGTCACGTCGGTGGCGGAAGGCACACGGCCAAGCGCTGCGGCCCAACTCGCCGCCTGCGTGGAAACCCGTCAGCCGGCACCCCGATCCGCGCCCGCAGCACGCCGCCCGCCTCCGGATGTGGCTCCCGAGACGGCGCTTTCTCTGGTGGTCGCGCGAGCGTCAGTGTCGGCGCCCATCCTCCGGGCCGCCCAGGGCGAAGGATTTAGCAGACACGCAACCGGATACGACGGATCTCGGCGCTGTGCCCACCACCGCAGCCCGACGACGCCTCGCGGCTTTTTGACCGATGCGGCATACCACACCCGCCGAGGATTGTCGTTCGCACGCCGAAAGGCGACGCGCGTGCTTTGGTTTCACCATCGTGCAATGCTGCACCCGTGCACCCGAGATGCGCCGATGGACGGATCTCCATGGCCCGGACGGGAATCAGCCCCCACACTCCTCACACACCCCACCGGCGATTGGCCGAGCAAGTCGGAGTCGACGTGCAGCTCGTACGCCGAGCAGGCCTGTTGCAAGTCGGCAGTTGGCTGGCTGCATATCTCTGACCCCCTGTTTCCGCTCTTCCAACCTGCTGCCACCAAGCACCGGAGCGCAGGTCGGACTTGCTGCGGAATAGGCGTTGGGCTGGTGCGCCCGATGTTCAGCCTTGTCGCAAGGTGCGGATGGGGGGTGGCCGGGCGTGTTGGAGCTTTATTGCTGGTGCACACGGGATGGTCTGCGGCGGAAGCTGTGAGGATTCTCCTGTTGGCGCATCACTGGCGATAGTGCCGGCAATCCGTACGATGTGTGGCACTTGGCTGATGTCTTCCATCCACTGCAGCGTCGGCATGGCCACATGCGAGACTCATCGGGGCAGCGAGTGCATGCTTGCGGCACAGCGTCTGCGAACCTGCCGCAGCGAATGGACTGAGCCAAGCTGTGCCGCCAATGCTCACCCCCGTCGCGGGTCTGGTGGGCTTTGCGGGGGATGCCGCGAGGGATGGCCGCGACAGCGGGCTGCGCGGGTTCCACGGATCGTCCTCAGTGCGCCGGCGTGTCTGCTCGGCTGCGGCGGGGGAGTGCTGCCGCCGCACGCTTGCCGCTCGCTGTGCCGCCACCACGTGCTGCTGGCCCGACGCCCCGGCCGGGCGCAGTCAGTGCAAGGCTCTACGAGGTCTTTGCTCGGGTATTCATACAGGCTGAAAACGACGTTAGCAGATGTTCAGCCTTGTCAGCGTCTTCGTATTCGATCGGAGGAGTCTCCGGCGCCGGCAGCATCAACTACAAGCCATTGGAAATACTTAATTAGGTACAAAGTAATAGAGAAATAAATAGCATCTCCACCAAAGAGAGAACTAAATAAAAAAAAAATTAAGCATGGGACTTGTTGCCTCCATTGACATTGAGGCACCGCTGCATGATGGAGGGCACCGCTGCAGCGTCCAGATCTCATTGCTCTTGCCATCGTACGTCGGAAGATGTTATGGCAAGTCGACGAGGATGCCCCGGTGACTGTTTCTACTCTATCCGCGTAAACGTACATAGGTCTGATCGCTGTCGGCAGTGTCCGGTAAGCGACAATAATGGCACGTCTTGCCGGGTGTTACTCCGGGTCCTGTTCAACCAAATTGATTAATTTTCACGACTGGCACCGACCAAGACGAGAACCGTACCTCGAATCTGCTCCGACGCTGCGATCGCTGCTGGTAAACGGGAGAAGGAGAGAGGAGGAGAAACTCCCCAAAATTGCTGCTCCCAAAATGGCTAACAATGAGGCGTGAGCTTAGACCCTCTTTAGCCTCGTCTCGACGCCGCTAAGAGGCGCCACCTTTCAGCCTGTACCCATGCAACGATCTAGATAGTATGTAGGCTCGGAGGGCACATATACATATATATATGTAGATACCGTGCGGAAAGAGACACAAGCGTTGGAATGTCGCTTACGCTATCAGGAGGGATGGCACTCGCTTCCGAGCGTTGTCCTGCAGCAGCAGCAAGTCGGGTCGTGAACATAACAAGCCCGGTACGAAAAGCGCCACCAGCTCTCGTAGCTCAGGGGTTAGAGCGGTCGATTGCAGATCGACAGGTCCCTCGTTCAAATCGGGGTGGGAGCTTTGCCGTATTCTTTTTTTTCTTTCTTTATTTTCCCCCTTCTTTTGCATGTTGTCTTAACGCCGATGCGTGTAACGATGCAGATCGCTATGTTCATGTCAGAGTGCGTCATGTCCCCAGCGCGACCGGCGGATCTCGGACGTAACGGATCGCCAGGCTCGGACGTGCAGGCGTGGCGCGCCGACTGGACGGGTCGCGCTGTCAACGTGGTAGCGCACGCGAGTGACGGCCTGTGCTGCTCGCAGCGGGATTGGATTCAACGGGGCGACGGCAGCACGGAGAGGCCCCGCCTTGCGTATGGCACGAAAGCAATGCGCGTGCGGCGTGGACTCCGACGTGGCTCCCGGACCGCACACCTCCTCTCGCACGTAAGCTCGACGACGCTGACGAATGGCTTCGATGCACGCACTATACATGAAACGGAGAGAAAGCGCACGCTCCAGCGCGTCTGTTTCGCGATGCCATGTTAGCCGTGGGTTGTTGTCCGTCCGAGCAGGAGCCGCACGGCGATATGCTCCCAACCGCGCGGCCGCTGCTGCGGACGTGTTTCTCCGCCGCCCAGCGCGAGCACGGCGTCGGCGGGCTGGCTGCGCCGGACCCACAGTGTTGCGGGCGGGGATCGGCGGACATGTGTTCTCACTCGCGGCGGGGCGAACGCAGGGCTGTCGCCGTCCTGCGGAGAGCCTGGGCGCTGCGTCGGGGGGGGGGAGACCGCTGGCTCCACGCTTCTATTTTTCTCCCGCATTTGGTTCCTTTCTTCTCGCACGAGGAGGAAGACGCCGCTTTTGGTGCGAGCGGTGCTTATGCGTGCTATATTTACACGCCAGTCCACCCGCCTGCTCGTTGCTATCTTTGCTGCTGTCCCTCGCCCACAGCGCCGCTTTTCGTCACCCCCACCCCCTCCACGTATGCTACTGCTCTCATACCTCCTTCTCTGTTCCGAAAGCGGCACGCTGAAACCGTGGGTGGATTTGGAAGCAGACACCGGCGCCGCCGCCCACCGCTCCGTCTTGCCACGCGGACACGGAGCCGCCAACGCCGCTTGGATGCAGCCGTACGTACCTCTCCGCCCCTGCGCCGGCGCAAGGCGGGGTATTCCGTCGCATCGCAGTGCTTGAAGTCGACGGCCGACCGCCGGGAGTGTAGCTGGTTTGTGCTGGGTGGCCAGGGACACTTCCGCTGCTGCGCTGCGGGCGGGGATGAGCCAAGGGCAGTGCGCGTTCCCCGTCCGCGGGGTGCTTCGTTACTCGTATGTGACCTTACCAGATCATGACGAGATCGAGACGACGACGATGACGGTGATGATGATGGTTCATTGACCCCGTGTACCCTGTCGGACCACCGCGATATTGTGTACAGTCCGTTGACGAGATTAAGGCGATGGCGTTGATGTTGATGATAATAGTTCATTAATTGCATGCGGACGAGATTAGGGCAGCGGCGTGCTGTCGGCGCCCGTCGGGCGCGCGAGTGCTGGGCGATGACGGCCCCTCTGGCGCTGCCAACGGCGTGTGCAGATTGCCCGCGACTCCGGCTGCAAGGATGCGGCGAGAGACACCCGCCGTCACGTGGCGGAACCCGGGTGCAGGCGTGCGGCGCGGTCGCGTGCTCCGGACCGGAGTCGAGTGGCGTCGGCCACGTGCGATGGTTCGGCGTTTCTAGCTACGCAGGTAGCGTTTCGGTTGGATCCGAGCTGTCGTCGCGCGTGAACGGGACCGGACTGTGCACAGTATCGCCGCGGTCCGAGAGGGGCGCACGCGCTCAATGCCTCATCGTCGCCATCGTCGCGCTCGTGCCTGCTCGCTGCTGGGAGCGGACGGCGCTTGACATTCACCACTTGCGGCGGGGTGGATGCGCCGGGCGTCGCCGCTTCCGCACCGCTGCAGACGTTCCGCGACGACTACATATATTTGACCGTGCATCGACGCTATTTTAGCGGCGCTGGTGCTGCCTTCGCGCGTGCCTTGTCGCGGCCCCGATTATGTAGGACGGATCCGCATCGACTACTGCTGTCGTAGCCGCAGCTGGAGGGCGAGCGCGCTTTCCCGATCGGGACGCGACTCAGCCCCCTGCGAGATCGATTTCAGCGTTGGGCACGCTACTCTAGCTAGTACGCACCAGCTTTTTTGGGGAGCTTGCCGCACCGCCACACTATTTTCCAAATCATAATGACTAATAAGAGTGCTTGGTTCTGGCGAACACACCCGAAGCGACGGGCGGAATCTGCGCGACGAAGGACTCGGCGTACGTAGTTAATGGAGGGTATTGCCATGATCTACCTATATAGATGGGTCGCATGCAATTAGTGACAAAAACAAAATAAGAAATTAAAAAAAAGGAAGAACTCGGTAAAGAGGACTACTTACCTACTACTACACTTCCCATGGTCTGGTCCCATCTACAATTTGTTCCGGTGCCAGGTTTACCAACGGAGCGACAGTCAGTCTGATATGGTCAACCCAAGCAGCGGCCACCTCCCTCCTCCCCGCATCCGGTACTCCTCTCTCCTTTAAAACCGCATGCACTGCATACAGCTGCTGTTGCAGTTGCTCTCCGACCTCGCGCACTTCGAGCAGACTGTTCACCTTGTCTTCGTCCGTGACTGCAACAAGCTGCTCCTGTACATCGGCCACCGCTCCCATGGTCTCGTACACTTCCAGTCCGCCGTCTTCGAACATATTCACATAACACTGCCACCGTTCTGGCGTAAGAACTTCAACAACGCTGTGGAGGTGAAAAATGTGTCGGCAAGGAAGAAGATAGCTGCGAGAGAATTGGCATTTGCAGTGTGCGCCTTGTTGTGCAAGATCGAAGGGCACCGCTTTCCCGGCTGCAATCCTCTCCTCCACCGCCCAGATTTCGGGTATCAGTAGCTGCTGAATTGCCACTGGAAACCGAGCGATGACGGGGTATTCGTTGTGGCAGATGGTAAGAACTTTGTTCGAGAAAATCGCTGAGGCAGTGGCGACGCGAGAATCCACATCCTTCGACTGGGTCATGATATGCAAAATCATATCGCGGATACCTGACTAATTAGTCAATTAATAGATTTCACCTAATAGATTGAGCGAATATAAGTATGTACGTACCGAACATTGCAACCTTTCCTTTGCTAACACCAGCGGCGCTTTTCAGCTTGCGGTGCCAGGCCTCGCTGGAGTTGATTGAGCAAATTTGCAGAAGAAGAGGACTATGTTGTCGAGCGTACATGGCCCATCTTTCTGCAGTCTCCAACCAGTGCCGTTGCACATAGCCTTTCTTCTCCGGTGGTGCGACTCTAACCGCTTCCTCACACCACTCACGGCATTTAATACCTGTATAGGCATGTAAAGCGTGACTCAGTAGTTGGAAGACTGGCTTTAAGGCGTCTGCCTTAAACTGCCGCTGCAGAGTACGCATGGTATGCACCAAACACAATATATGTGATACCTCTGACTCTCCCGCCTCCAATCCGCGGAAGGTTTTTCGTACCGCGAGCTGTTCGATAGAACTGTCGTCCGTCAGGACATATCGGGGGTGCCAGCCACTCCACGCCTTGATTGCTTGCATCGCTTTGCTTAACGCGTCGGCATTTTCACGTTCAACAACACAGTGTGCAGTTGGGATTGCGATCCCATGCTCATCCCGTACCAGAAAGGAAAACGTATTGTGCTTCCACTTATTCATTTTGTGGGTGGAGTCAAACTGTGTCAGGTATCCTCGTCGGCGTAGAATCTCCAGACGCGACGGGTGTGCAAACACCATGCCCCAGCGAGGTTCTTTTTCCGAATCGAGAACTGAGAATTCTTCAAACAGCCAGCCTTTGGACGTTAGAAGGACCCGGGCTTCGTCGATATCGGCTCGGAAGTCGGTACCGTTCACGATAAACCGATTGTCACTCCGGATACCGCGTTTTGCATTGATAATGTCTTGCCTAATTTGAGGTCAACACATATACAGAAAAATAAATATTAAACCTGTTAAAATGGTACTCACCTCTTAAGAGAAACACCACCGGCTGCCTCCAAGTTCTCGGAACCTTCAGTACTGCCTGATCCTTTCAACGCATGAAAGATCTGAGCCGGCGTATAATTTTTATTCGCCTCGGTGGCAATGGCCCGCTTGACGATGGAGGGAAGACCGCAGAGACGGAAAACTTCTTCGATGCTATGCGTATGGACAGCATCGTCCTTCCTCTCTAAGAAGACCATCACCGGCTCACTGCTGCTCGGAATGGTACGAATTATCTTCATCCGAACCTGGCAGAGGTCCTTGATGCGGACTGCAGTCATTCGGGGTTTGACAACACGGCCTTCGTTTCTCGCGACATTCGTGCCGGTCTTTTTGCTCTTCCGCAGACGGCATTCGTAGTGTTGGACCTGTATCGTACCCTGCCGCTGGGTCGTGTTCCCGCCAATCTTGGTCCAGACGGTGTCAACCAATGGCCAGTACTCATCGAATTCCAGAAGGGTTAGCTGGACCGGATTCTCCAGTCGGAAAAGGATCTCTCTGTAGGTGGTTGCCTGCGAGGGCACTGGAATCATGGTGGAGGAGGAGGCCATTTTCGCGCGCGATTGACGGTTCGAGTTGTGGTGATGGGCAGCAGAGCCCCCTGAACGGTAGGGCCCCTGTAACCGATTCACACTTTTATTTTATTTTATTTGGCCAACTAACAATTTAGTCCGATGCCACAAGTGGCGGAGAGATCCCAAAACAGACTAGCGTGCCCAACGCATGAATCGATTCCCGCAGCACGGCGGATGGGGACGCTGGCCGGCGGCGCGAGGCGGGGACGGAAATAGCGCGCGCCCGTTGGCGCGAGGCGGGGCTGTGTTGGGCGCCGGCACAGACACCACGCAGCTGGCGATGTGGGACGGACGGACGTTAGTTCTGCAGCGTCCGCCATGCGCGCGTGCGGCGTCGGGGGGGGGGGGAGATTGCGGGCCCCATGCCCCGCCCGGCAGCGCGGACGGAAGGACAGCAGCACAATTGCCGCGACGGCGGCCGAGTCGACCTGCCGGAAAGACTCGGCGCGATATTGCCCACCACCCCCGCCGCTGCCGCAGGACCACGTCTTTGCTGCCGCTGCAGCCACGGTCACGCCAGCTGCCTGCCGCGGCGGAGCGGAAGAAGCAGATCGATCCAGCATTCCGCGCTGACGACCGGGTCACGACGCAGGACAGACCGATCGCTGCATTGGCGCTGAGCTGCGAGCCCGCTGGTCCGGGTCACCGCCCGGATCCCGCCCGCCGAACGTCCGCCAGGTCACCGCTTCTCGCTGCCTCGCTCACCAATGCTGACTGTTCGCTATCGATAGTGGCCCAGGGCTGTGGGTTCCACCACCGATGACACCGCCCGGCGCTTCTTGCTCCCGGCAGGTCCGGCCGTGGCATGCGGCACGGCGAATGCGTGGCCTGCGGCCCCCACCTCCACCACCACCACCACCATCGTCGGGTCCCGCTGACGGCTGCGATTCCCCTCGACTGTGCCTGCGTGCCCTCGACGATCCCGGCATCGCGGAAGAAGCAACACTCGCCTGCCCCCGAGCCCGTAAGCCCGTCCGCCGGGCAGCGATTCTTTATAGACTCCAGACTCCCCTCCCTCTCTTCCGCCGCCGTCTTATAAGCCCGACACGAAAGCACAAACACCCCCCCGGCCACGGAACAGCATGCTGAAATCACCACTGCTCCCCGAGCTGCACTCATCCTTCTACTTCGACAGCAGCAACTGCAACTATTTCCGCACACCGGGACGCTCGAGAGCGATGGCCGTCGGATCACCGAGGGACAGTCCGAGCCGCGCGACGCCCGCCGCGTCGTCCTCGGCGGAAGCACATCTGGCGTTCGAGCCCACGACGCCGCGCACGTACTCGCATTCGCCGGCCAGCGTATCGACGGCGGCGGGCGGCGGCGATGTCGTCGTCCAGCCGTGGATGTTCGCCCTCTTCCCCGACACATACGCCGATGCCCCCGCTTATCCCACCGCCGCCGCGGTCGTTGACGGCCACTACATGCACGGCGTGGGCAGCCTTGTCTACGGACAGTCACCGCCAGCGCCTGGGTCCCCCCACGGCGCTCATCCTGCGGACGCCTTCGACGCTCGCATCCACGGTGGCGGTGAGCATTTCCGTCCTCCCTCCCTCTCCCCTGTTCTCCGGCGCCTCTGCGTGGGCTCCGCGGGGCGGCCTCGTCCGTCGTCGGCCACCGTGCGATGCTCGCCGATTTCCTGACGTGCTGCGGCTAACGGATGTCCCGGCAGTGGAGCCTCACCGGCCAGACCAGCCGTTCTACCAATCCTACGACGCAACGGGCGCCCTGCGCGAGTTCGAGAGGTATGGCAGAGAGCAGAATACCCTTCCGTCCGCCTCCTCCTCCCACGGCCGACTCCCTCCACCCGAACTTGGCTCATCGCAGGTTCAGCAGAGATCCGAAGCGGGTGCGGCTGTCGCCGTTTTCGGAGTACGACTCCAGCTCGTCCGAGTGCGATCCGCGCGACTGGGCAGCGCACTCCGACTACGCGCGCTCGCCGCAGCTCGCCGCAGCGTCCAGCCCGAACAGCGGCGCGTACTCGCCCGACCCCGCCGCCGCACACCAGCCGCGCAGCAACCCGACGGCGTCCAGCCACGGCCACCTGGCGGCGCAGTTCCCCGGCCCCGTGCGCACCAAGATACGCAAGGTCCGCCGCAAGCTCGAGCCGCAGGAGCGCGAACAGGTCCACCAGCTGCGCAAGATCGGCGCGTGCACAAAGTGCTGGGGACTGAAGATGAAGGTGAGTTGGTCCGTCTCGGCGGGGCGGTCCTGGGTCTGACGCCGGATTTCCCAGTGCGACGACGGCAGCCCGTGCAAGCGCTGCGAGAAGACGGGCGCCGGCGCGCTCTGCGTCCGCGTCCACTTTGTCGATCTGGACGTGTTCTCCAAATGTAGGTGCGGTCCGCTCCTCGCCCCCGCGTGATGTGTGCTGACATCGGGCCGACAGGGCTGGTCGACTCGTACTCGCGGACGATGATGCACCACTCACTGCGCTTCACGGCCGCGCCACCGCGGACGCTCGTCGTCTCGCACTCAGCGGCGCTGGGCGTGACGATGCAGCTCACCGCGTTTGAGTTCGCGCCGTCGGCGGCCGAGGAACTCGACTACTGGTATAGGGACGCCCACGGGTGGCGGTCGACGCGGACCGCGCCGTTCGCGATGAAGCGCGGCATCAGCACGGACGTCATGGAACGGTACATCACGAACCACACGTACTACTTCGTCGAGCGCGCGTTCCGCGACAACCCGATCATGGCCGAGATCTTCGCGACGGCGCTCGCGTACGCACGCACGGAGGACAACTTCCTGCTGCGGGACACGCTGCAGCTGTGGACGGCGACGCAGATGCTGATCGCGGGCGCGGCGCTCCATCCGACGTCGGAGACGCTCGGGATCGCGCCGATCGCGAGCGCGCCGCCGTCGCCGCAGGCGGGCCGGACGCCGCTGCCGCGCGTGCTCGCCAACCAGATCGACCACCTGCTCGAGCGGCGTGTGTGGCAGCTCGAGAAGCAGATCCTGTGCGAGCTGCAGAAGCGCATCTTCGGCCGCAAGCGCGAGGACTGGCTCAAGATCTTCTTCAGCGCGGCCGTGTTCACGAACGCGCTCGAGCGCGACTCGTGGCGCCTGTACTACTGGCTCGTGCACAGCGACAGCGGCGCGCACGTGTGGCGCCACCCGTCGCCGCCGAAACGGCTGATCGAGAAGAACGACGCGCTGGCCACGTCGCTGGCCGCCCACTTCGCGGCCATCTCCAAGGGCCTGACCCCGTTCGCGCCGGACTGGACCCGCGAGCAGACGCTCGCGCTGCTCGGCCAGTGCGCAGACGCCGAGGCGCTGCTGGCGGCCATTGAGCGCATCGGCCGCGGGCTGCGCGATCCTGGTGCGTCCATGCCACCCACATCCGTCAATGGGCGATTGCTGACCCCCGCGCGCCAACAGAACACGCACGCGTCACCAGCAACGTCCTCGCGCACTACCGCCAGGACGACGAGAGCAGTCTGGACTTTCTGTACTCGTGCAAGGTGATGATCGTGTGATCACGCCACCCTTTTTTTTTTCGTCTTTTATTTTTCTCCGGTATCGTTTCGTGGCATGGGTGTGGTGCACGGCAGGGGGCCAGCCCCGGACCTGCCCGCTAGATACATTCCTAGATTGGGGTCATCTCGGTTTTTCGCTGGAGTTGCGGTTGGATGTCGTTTCGCACATGTTTCTTTTCTTCCGCGAGGCCGGCAGCCTGCGCGTGGGTGTAGTTATGTTGTATCCGTCTGCTGTGTGGGGGGGGGGGGGGGAGAGGGCGCGGTGCTTGCGTCTTGCTCTGCTCTACATCTACTCTCGCTCCCGCCGCGTGCTGGCCTGTTGCACACCGTGACTTAAAGTGCTTGGTTCGCGGTTCTCCGTCTCTCTTCCGTCCGGCCGCCGTTCCGCGGGGAGCAGCGGCGGCCGATGGGTGCTGACCTAAGCGGGCTCGTTCGGGGAGGAGGCAGTTATGTATGCATGCGCGAGACAAGGCACTCCCTTCGGCCCTGCTCCGTGCGCGGCGCCCACATCGGGCGGGGGGCCTTGGTTCCATACGACGGCGGGGCGGTGGCAGATGACGTTGCCACGGCAGTATTCCGCAGCAAAGCGCAGCCAGAACCCATGGCGACCGCTAGCTAGATGCAGATGCAGCAGCCAGCAAGCACAGTCAGGCTCGGCCGCGTCGGAGACAGGCGTGTCGCGGCGGCGGGAGGGGGTGCGGGGGGTCGTGCTGACTGTGCCGCGCGCCGGCGTGGGGGGTGCGGGGGGCCTGACCGCCGCCACAGCCGTTGCGGACGCGTGCGCGCGCGGCGCAGTGGCCACGCACGCGCTCCAGCCTTGCGCGCTGGCCCGCCTTCACTTACTACGTACCCCGCTCTGTCGCTCGCTTGGCGCGGCGGCTGCGGATCCAAGCTGTCGGTGGTGATGGCTGTGCGGCGCCGACATGGCTGTGTCTGCGGATGGAGCCGTCCGTCTTCCGTGTCCTGGACGGCGTGCCGCACTCGCTCTCACTCGGGCCGATCAGTCGACAAGCGACACGCAATGGCGCCCCCGCCTTGTTCGTCCCGTTGCAACGGAGAAAAGAGTAGCCAGCCCCGTTCGCCCCGTTGCAACGGAGAAAAGAGAAGCCAGCCCTCTACTCGTCGCCCGCGTCCTCCTGTCCTGAGCCCTCGCCCAGTATCTGTGCTTCCCCTCGGTCCCGCCCCACTCCGGGCAATTCTTGAACGAGTTCTCCCGTGGCTGCGGCTTGTACGGACACCACCAACATCCAGCGGCGGTCCGCTTCCTTGTCCCACTGGAGGTACTGTCCGGTAAGCCAGTGTACACTGGCCTGTGTTCAGCGGATAGAACCGGCCAGCCAGCCTCTCGGTCCGTCGGCACCCTGTACTTCTCGCGAGAGATCCGGCCCTCAGCCGATGGGCTGGCTTCTGCCCCTCCTTCTCTGAAACTCCTCGGAGCTGACGAGGGAGCTGGGCAGGGACATCGGACGCCCTCCATAGCAATCCGCGCTGCGTATCTAGTCGTTCCGCCCCCCATGCACGTCCGGCGTTTCCGCCGCCAGTTTCGCGCATTCATCCGCCTTCCATTTCCGGCGATCCCTCTGCTCGTTGGGCCGGGCACCACCGGATCTCAACGATCGCATTCGGCTGCGCTTTCCGAATCACCGCTATCCGATCTCCGGCCTTGATCGCGTACATCTGGTCCAGGGCCAGGCTCGTCCCCGGCCGTAGTCACGTACGTCTGGCTGCTTGAAAATCGCGGCTCGCTCCGGAATGCGGCGGCGTCGCGCCGTAGCCTCCAGAGCACTAGCCATGGCGGCGCACTCAGCGTCGGAGGGATTCTGATTACACCCCAAGCGAGCCTTGGGCCCGACCCCTCTGTTGCCCCTTCTGCCACGCCACCGAGTAGCCCGCTGCTCCGCTCTCGGTACACGACCCGCTCCAGAGCGGTCTGCCTCCCGCCCCGCCGCAGTCTCGCCCTCCATCACCGTTATTACGTTCAACTCCACTCGGTCCTCCATTGGGGCCGCCTTCTCTGTTCTGCCGTAACGCTCAAGGGTGGCCTGCATCCGCGTCCCGATCGCCGAGGTTGCTCCCACCACTTCCGGAGCCTGGCCGCCCTGTGGCAGACTGGGCAGCCTTAGGCCAAACCGCCGCTGCCTATTCTCCAGCTGGTTGGTGAGCTTCTGTAGCTCCTCGGTTCCGCCCATCCCGCCTCTGTTACCCTCTCCCGTCCACCGCAGTTCTGGTCTGTACAATGCGACCGACTGCACGCAGGCGGTCATGAGCTTCCGGAGGTTGGTCGAGGGCAGCCCCATTTGGCCGGTCGGCCTCCGTAACCTATCCATCGCATTCCGGCCTTCTTGAGCGTTGCCCTGTGGTGGTCCCTTACGGTAAACTGCGAGGCCAACCACATCCCAAATCATCTCGTCGCCTCCGTCTTTTCCTCATCTAACGAGACGCCATCCCCAGCTGCCCATGATGCCGCCGCCGCCGCTGCGCCCGCCAGTCGATCGGCCACCTCCTGATCACCACCATTCCCTCCGCCCACCACGCAATGTCATGCGCAAAGGACAGCCCTTTGACCCCGGGGCAAGTATTCTCTACCGCCTCGAAGATATCCGACAAAGTACATGGCGAAAAGGATCGGGGCCGCCGGTGGCGCTTGCGGGATTCCGGTATCCACTGCGGTCACCTGTCCTTCCTCTCCATCCTGGACTGGTTTGACTTGCCTGTCTGACATGTTGCTCATGGTTCACCGTATCCGGTCCGGTTCCAATCCCAGCTCCGCCATGCGTTTGCCCACCAGCGCCTTGTCGACTTTCTTGCACGCTGCTTTGACATCCATGAGCAAGGCCCCGGCTAACCGTTTCTCCCCCACCACACACACCTTCTGGTAGTTTTTCATGGGGGACTGCCACGGCGTCCACGCAGGAGCGGCGTCGCCTGCACCCATACTGCCCGCCGTGAAGACCAAGTTCGTTGCGTCGCTCCGGGTGGTCGGCCGCAGGAAAGGCCGCCGCGCGCTCTACTAGCTTGCTAAGGGCATCCACCTGGCAATCCGTACGAACGGTTCCTGGCCCCACCCTTAAAACACCTTCAGGACCCCCGCTGTGATCTGATCCTTCCGCCACCCTCCCCCTCTTCGTCACTCGGGTCGGGTAGGCATGGTCTAGTAGCTGCGATGTGTAGTGGGCGGCCCTCCAAGCCCCGTTTCCTGTCGGTTCCCGCAGGAATCTATTCCAGCAGTCCTTGCGCTGCATTCGAAATTGCATCCCGCCGACCGCCATGTCATGCTAGCGGCTGTGGTGGTGATATCTCGTGATCCTGCACCCAACACCGTCAGCCGCGATGCATGGTGACCCTGGCTGTTCGATTGCGCGAGCTGTGTCGCCACTTGGTGATGCGGCTTTTCTTTTCGGCTTTTATCCCCCATGACCCACACTTCCGCCCCGAATATCCCGCATAACCCCCATCGTGCAATTCTATCGACAATAGCCCACGTCGCGCGGCAAACGAAGGCAGCGCGGTAACTACACGCCGCGTGGCGACTACTCAAGGACCAGACTTTGTCGTAGACAGCTACACGAAAGTAATGCAGGTTGTTCACCAACCATCACTCGAGGTATGTGTTATACGACACGGCGTGTTGAGGCGTAGCTTGTGGTCCAATCCGTCTACAGATGGAGCCCCGTGATGGCGCTTTGCTTGGGATGTCCAGTACACCACCACGGCTGCACTCCGCCTTCCGCCTCTTCTCAGCGAGGATGATGGAGTTCTGCGAACAACGGATGAGAGCGAGGATTGGGGCATTGGTTCGCTCGTGGTTGTGTCGGATAGCTGTTAGTGGAGATGTAGGAGTGTACGGGGTGTATGCATAGTCCTGCGCGGGAGAGTAGAGGTGGATGGGTAGGTGTCCGACCCGTCGCGTAGCAGTTCAAGCAGATTGTCAGAATTATTTCTCTCACAGCGTTTGCTTGCCGCCCGACATGGACTATCGTCGATAGGATTGCACGGTGGGGGCCATGCAGGATATTTGGGGGTGGAAACGCGGGTCACGGGAGATGAAAGCTATACATATTCAGATTTTTTTTTAGTTTTTTAATTTCGGATATTTAACAAGGTATTATGTGTTTTTTTTTTTTTTTTTTTTGGTGTTAACAGAATATTACGACAACGGGTGATGGATGGAATGCACCTCTTTTTGGCGCTGGTCTCGCCCGTGGTGTCCGGGGAGCTTGCAGCACTCTTCGCCCCCCGCCCCCGGTTGTTCGCGGTTTGCGTATCGTGATCGGTGTCCGGGTTTTGTTCGCCCTGTCCGAGATGAGAGTCAATCCCAGGTCGTCAAGCAGTTCCGTGTGGCACTCGAAGCTGACGACTCTCGGCCTGCAGTTGCACCCGCCCGCGCTTCTGCGGCCGGGGCCGGCTTGTCCTGGTGGGTGGAGGTCGGTGATGATCTGTGGGTGTTGATACGGCCGTAGACATTCGATTCCGCGTCGGGCAGCGCGGCCTGTTTGTCCCACGCACGTCCAACAGTCCGGCAGCACCAACCTTCGGTCCCCGCGGAGCACACGATTGTCGGGGCGTAGGAAAGCACGCTCTAATTTTGCGGCCTGCGTCGGTGCCGGCTCGTTTCTAGCTTGCTGCTAACACGCCCCATCTTTGGAATTGCTTCTCGAAAAAAGAATACAAAAGTGAAGGTAAGGTTACGTGAGTGGTGGCTCACGGTTGCACGTGAGTGCTGAAGTCATTTCCATCACACCAGAAAATATGCGGAATTCTGTGGAGGCGACTTGCGCCAAGCCTTGACGTCGTGACATGAAAGGCTCGCAGCCCTAACATCAGCACAGACTCGGCTTCGAGCGAACTAGCGTTGGTTTTAGCGCTGAAAATCCGCTTAAAAGGCGCGCCGTCCTCCTCCTTTCCCCCGGGCGGCAGTCATTAACTACCAAAGTCCAAATAGAAAATTTGGCAACCCGCATTTCGCTCCCGCCCCCTATTGAACTTTGTACACCACGCCAATACTAGGTGCCTTCCCATATATGACATAGTTAGTG
>Ga0307516_10004952_pt1 | contig 16191 bp, 18 predicted proteins | sample 19_EM_MG_FD_203310 | JGI IMG/M metagenome (GOLD analysis project Ga0307516, IMG submission 203310) | Populus trichocarpa ectomycorrhiza microbial communities from riparian zone in the Pacific Northwest, United States - 19_EM | ecosystem: Host-associated > Plants > Roots > Unclassified | place...
CCCACGCGCAACGCAGTGTTTAACCAAACAGACCTTTGGAAGCATCTCGTGGATGTTGGTGACCTCCGACCGTATCTCGCGCATCTCCTCCCGAGTCTTGATCTCACTTTCGTGCATCTCCTTGACTACAGCCTCGACGTCCTGGGTCACCCTCTCGACATGACTTCTCTGCTCCTGAACGGTGACCTTCACTGCAGTGGTTTCAGCCTGGATCTCCTTCAGAAGAGCTTCGGCAGCGTCGAACTGAGCAGTCAAGGCATCCTTGTCGGATTCGTATGCAGTCACACCCGGGGGTTGGAGGTGGGGTGAGACATATTTCTACACCATGTCAATAAGGTCGCGGGATCAGTTGCGCGTAACACACCCTGAATAAGGACACGGCTCCATATGTGATTGCCCCAGAAACTACGGCGGTAATCTGACGTTATGAAGTCAGCCATAGCAATGGAGTATAGATGCCGGTTTGTCATACGAAGTAGTCCCGCCAATCCCATTGCCCCGGAGGTGGTTGGGCGAGTTGATAAGGCATTGGGCCATAAACGGGTTGCTGATACGGGGCATTGGCCCGAGCTGCGTTGCTGAGAGAAGCTTGCCGGAGCGCATCCTCGATCTCAGCGGGGGTCAGACCTTTCGCCTCGAGAAACTGGATCTTCTGCGCGAGAGATGAGCTCTGCGACTAGATACGGGATGTCAGACATTGCAGGAACGAGAAAGTGAGAGCAGAAGCTACCGAGGGGTCGGAGAGGAACGCGACTGCGTTTCTGACCAGTTCGTGTCGATCCATGAGGGTGTGAGCTGGCACGTGTCCGCCAATTCTCACTCCTCCTTCACCCGCGACTCGTCCGGTCTCCCTTCCATTCTCCGTCTCCTCACTATGCTGCGTCCCCAGTTCCTCGCTCAGTCTTCCAGGACTGCTGCTCGCAGGCTCTACAGCTCAAGAGGTCCGCTTTCACCCCGGAAACAGCGTTGGAACGGACTACTCATACCTCACAGCGCCTCAGTCACTCCTTACATGCACCCGGTTCGCCTCACGCACCGTTGTTCCTCTCCCAGTCTTGAGGAGACCAGACCTTGCTCGGGGTACGCGGTTGTGACTTATTTACGCGCGGACTGAAAACTCAAGGGAGGCGTCAAGTCCAAACCAGGGGTTACGCCGAGGCTACCAAATACACGCGGTCGAAGCCCCATATGAACATTGGTACCATCGGTGCGTCAGTCCGTACGTTCCGTGATAGGTTCGGGCTCACCCCCGACATAGGTCACGTCGATCATGGTAAAACCACTTTAACTGCTGCTATCACCAAGGTCCTTTCCAGCAAGGGTGGTGCCAAGTTCACCGGCTACGCAGAAATCGACAAGGCTCCGGAAGAAAAGGCTCGTGGTATCACCATCAATTCCGCCCACGTCGAGTACGAGACCGGCAACAGGCACTATGGCCACATTGACTGTCCTGGACATGCTGATTGTAAGCGCGCGTGCCCCTCACCTCGGTATCGTGACTCAACGATTCTTAGACATCAAGAACATGATTACTGGTGCTGCTCAGATGGATGGTGGCATCATTGTCGTCTCTGCTACGGATGGCCAGATGCCCCAGACCCGTGAACACTTGCTCCTCGCCCGCCAGGTCGGAATCAAGAAGCTCGTTGTGTTTATTAACAAGGTCGATATGGTCTCTGACCCAGAGATGTTGGAACTTGTCGATATGGAGATGAGGGATCTTCTGTCTACCTACAACTTCGACGGTGATAACACCCCCATCATTATGGGCTCCGCTCTCGCCGCCCTTGAGAGCCGTGATCCCGAAATTGGCGAAACGAAAATTGTTGAGCTCGTCGAGGCTTGCGACACCTGGCTCGAACTTCCCCCTCGTAAGTTCACGTTGGCAGATTCTCCCGACTGGATTCTTGACGCGTTTCTGTGTTCTCAGGTGACCTCGAGAAGCCGTTCTTGATGCCCATCGAAGGTGATGATCCAAAAATCCGATCGACGTCATCGGACAAATCCTCTGATCGCCTTTATTACAGACGTCTTCTCCATCTCTGGTCGTGGTACCGTCGCCACTGGACGTGTCGAGCGAGGTGTCATCACCAAGGGCTGTGACGTTGAGATTCTCGGTCTTGGTGCTAACTTCAAGACTACTTTGACTGGTGTCGAGATGTTCCACAAGGAGCTCGACCGTGGTGAGGCCGGAGATAACATGGGTGCTTTGTTGCGTGGTGTGAAGCGTGAACAGCTTCGACGAGGAATGGTTATCGCCGCCCCCGGATCCATGAAGCCTGTCAACAAGTTCCAGGCTCAGATCTACGTAAATAATCCTAAACGTTTAACCGTTATTCCGGTGCTGACTTCACGCGTCCCTAGATCCTCACTAAGGAAGAGGGCGGTCGGTACACTCCTTTCATGGACAATTATCGTCCCCAGCTCTTCCTGCGCACAGCCGATATCACCGTTGGCCTTCACTGGCCAGAAGGTACCGCTGACGCTGCCGAGAAGATGGTCATGCCGGGCGACAACGTCGAGATGGTTTGCGATCTCGTTCACGAGGCCGCTGCCGAGGTCGGAACGAGGTTCACCCTTCGTGAGGGTGGCAAGACCAGTAAGTACCTATACCCAACCACCCAACCTACGGTTCTCACGGATGCTCTCAGTCGGGACTGGTATCGTCACAAAACTCCTTTAGACGGCTCGAACCCTTATTGGTCCCCCTCGTTTGGTTCCACCGGTCATTCGCCTGCGAGCACGATATAAAAGTTGTTGTCGTTTACTCCTGCTGATGCTTTCCTCTCCCGCCCCTTGTCAGTCCCCACTCATGAAAAGTAGAAACATTACTCCTGATGGATACGTGCACCCATACGTTACACCCAACCCCAACTACTTACATTTATTCGCAATACAATCCCTAGTCATCCCCGGACTGACCATCAGGTGTTCGCGAATTTGGGGATGCCTGGTTGTCAGTGTGGAGGAAGCCCTGTCTGGTGGGCCTGCTGCCCATCAGGTCCAGGTCTAAGCACAGTAAGCAAGGCACTAGTCACTCGCCAGGACAATTCGCATTAGTTCAGACGAGCGCTGAATCTGACGCTGGGATAACAGCACAAATTCGAGCACCCCGTTTCGGCACCTCAATCTTGCGGATAACATCCTTCCTCGAGATCGCGTTCTACAGTCGCCGGGAAAGTCATGGCTACCTCATCTCAAGGTGCTCCTGGGCCGATGGCTGGATCACAACCCGCTCCCAGACAACCGGTAAGTGAAAACCGCACAGCGGTGCATGAGCCAGTGTTGAGACGGCCATCGGAACAGCCTTCGCGCGAGGACTTGATGTTCGATCAGATCTGGAAACTAAATGTAAGGCTGCCCACCGGTATGTCCGACTTCAGGGTTCACAGACTACCTGGTGATACAAGCACCCTGTTGGACCACCCTTGGAACCACATAAGGTACGATACTATCCTTCTGACGGAGCGTCCGCCTGGCTGACCCATCGGTAGGAATTGTTTGCGACGAAGGAACAGGGCAAGGCTCAAACCGGGTCAGCGATCTAAATTGCTGGTGGGTCCAGCATCTCATAATGGAATCTGTCATATCCGGTGAATTACCTCCCTGGCTACCGAGGGTCTTCTTCGGGCGCAACGAGCTGGTCAATCAAATCGTCGGTCTCGCAGAAAGCCTCACCCCACTCGCTCTCATTGGTGCTGGCGGAATTGGGAAGACATCTATCGTTTTGACTGTCCTCCACGACCACCGCATCAAACAACGATTTGGCGACGAACGTCGGTTCATCCGTTGTGACCAGTTTCCCCCCTCGCTCGGGCATTTCCTCAACCAGCTCTCCGCAGTCACAGGCGCGGGCGCCGAGAACCCCAGGGACCTGACCCCCTTACAACCCTTCCTATTCTCCAAGGAGATGATCGTCGTGCTCGACAACGCGGAGTCAGTTCTTGATCCACAGGGAACGGACGGCCGGGAGATCTATGCCACTGTGAAGGAGCTGAGTCGATTCGGCAACATATGCCTCTGTATCACCTCCCGCATCTCCACCATCCCTCCCGACTGTGAGACTCTCGACATTCCAACGTTGTCGATGGAGGCCGCATGCGACACCTTCTACCGCATACACAAGAACGCCAAACGATCAGATCCAATCGACAACATCCTGACGCAACTCGACTTCCATCCGCTCTCCGTCACTTTACTCGCCACTGTGGCACATCAAAACAAGTGGAACACCAGCCGGTTGACCAGGGAATGGGGGAGCCGGCGAACGGGTGTGCTTCAGACTGACCATGACGAGAGCCTCGCTGTCGCAATCGAACTTTCACTCGGCTCCCCCATGTTCCAGGAACTCGGTCCTGACGCCCGCGCAGTCCTTGAGGTTGTCGCTTTCTTCCCCAAAGGCGTCGACGAGAACAATCTCGATTGGCTGTTCCCCGCTATCGTCAACAGAGAGGACGTCTTCGATAAATTCTGCGTTCTTTCACTGGCATACCGAGGCAACGGCTTTGCCACCATGCTGGCACCGCTCCGGGACTACCTTCACCTAAAAGATCCGACGCTGTCCCCGCTCCTTTGCGCCATCAAGGAGCACTACCTCAGTCGGTTGTCAGGTGGCGAGATTGTGCATGAAATCCGGTGGATCACGTTGGAGGACGTGAATGTCGAGCACTTGCTTGACGCTTTCACATCCGTTGACGCAGGCTCAAGCGATATTTGGGTTGCCTGTGCTAATTTCATGGTCTATCTCTGTTGGCATAAACCACGGCTTCCCGTGCTGGGGTCGAAGATCGAAGCGCTTCCGGATGACCATCCCTCCCAGCCATCGTGCTTGTTTGAGCTCTCGCGCTTGTTTTTCTCTGTTGGAAATTATGCAGAGAGCAAACGACTCTTCACTCACGCCTTGGAGCTCTGGAGAGAGCGGGGGGACGACCTTCGGGCCGCTCAAATGTTATGGCACCTCTCCGACACAAACCGGCACCTACGCCTCCACAAGGAAGGGATATTGCAGGCGAAAGAAGCGGTGGAAATCCATGAACGGGCTTAGCGATACAGAAGGACAGGCGTCCTCCCTGCGGGTCCTCGCTTTGCTGTTTGCTGAAGACTGCCAGGTTGATGCAGCAGAAGAAGCAGCATCCCGTGCTGCCAACATTTCCTCGGATAACCCGAGTAAATATCAGCTCCCCGAACATCACCATATCCTTGGTCATATATATTACTCTAGAGGTGAGGCAGCGGCAGCAATTGACCACCTCAAGACAGCCCTCGAGCTTGCCACTTCCTTTAGCTTGCAGAGAATCCAAGCCTCGGTTCTTTGCTGCCTTCTGCGTGTGCTCCTCGAGGAAGGCAGGCTCGATGACGCCCGAGCCCACCTCGAAAAATCGGATGCAGTCAATCACATAGACGGCCTGTATCTAGCGGCGGTGATACAGGTTTGTGTTTGGCGTCAGCAAAGCAGGGTCGAGGAGGCAGAGTCCGAGATTTGGCGGGTTATCGACATGTGCCAGAAGATCGGGGTCCCGGCGGATTCTGTGCAGTATGGGAAAGGGTTCTTCCGGGAGGTCGAGGAGAAGGCGAATAATCCGGCCGCCTCTGGGATCTGATTGATCGGACGATGGAGGTGAGTTCCTTGGACGGCGTTACCTCTCGTACCCATTGACTCTTTCTGTGCAGAGCCCGGATGGCGGCGGTTTCCCTGGGCACATCCCTCTGCAAGTCACCCCTCCCATGGGCGAATTTCCCCGTACCTCCTTGACCTCCTCACCACTCTTACCACCTCCGTGTCCCCTTTTTCTCCCGAAGACCTTCCCTCAAACACTAATCAACCTCCTGTATTCTACATTGTTCCCTGTTTGTTGTCCGGTCGGCCGTCCTTTTGTCTGTCTCTGTGTCGTGCGCCTCCCTGTCTCCCGTGGTGTTCTTCTTTCACTTGGACTTTGGGTACCTCACGGAATGTATGTTACGTTAGATAGTTTCGTTGCGTTGATCACACCCCCGGGATCCCTCGCGACAACCCAATCGAGGACCTAGAACCGTGGGCGGCGCGACTGGCGACGGAGAAAAGGGACGGCTGAATGAGGCACCACGCGAACTGAGGTTATCCCGAGTTCCATTCGGATTCTGGAAGGACGAAAGTCGCCAGAGTTGACCAAACGGGTATTGGGGTATACTGTCGAGATGGCCATATGACCCCATTAGATTCGACGAAGTTGCCAGCACTCGCAGTCTGATTCGTACAGCCATTGCTACTCGACGCCTGAGCTAGGGTAGCGACCTTTGGCGTTCGAGAAACCTATGTACGTTCAGAGCGTTTCTCCGGAGCACCATTCCGTCAACGGATCAGCCTCACTCTTCCCGAGCCTCCATGTCTCTGGCGGACCTCACCCGGAACTCGTTCCAAAGCGGTATCTCGCCAACAAAAGTATATCTCACCGCTTCTTCACGGTTGAAGGTTCGCTGACGCGCCCTCAGTGGATCCAACTGGTTAAGCTGTTCCTCAGCAGCAACCAGTATGTGGCAGACGTTCAACGCGAACTGACTGGTGAGTATCCGGGTTATCCCTGGCTTACTGGAGACCTTCACCGTTGCCCCTTTTTGCAGATTCAATCCTGATTCTGTTTGGGTCGTATCCGGGCGAACCGACGCTCGGTCGGTATCTTCGAATCGCGATTGAGCAACAAGTGCTTTCGATCCCGACATTCGTCACGACGTTCCTGCAGGCCGCCCGTTCCGCATCGTTCCACAGCCCCGCAACCCTTGATATCCTGTGCAAAGTCGTTCTAGATGCTCACGATGCGTCAGATGGTCCCACCCTTGGCTCGATACTCTCGACCAAGATGCCCCCTCTCAGCATATTCGCCACGATCCACGACGCGGTTGTACTACTCAAAACCGCGTTCACCTTCCCAACCTCGAGTTTTCAGGAACTCACCACCTCCGCTTCGGAACTTCTCATCCTCTTGGTATCGTGTGCGTCGGATTTCTCTCAGCTGACTACCGGTCAGGCGATGAACTACTGGAACGACATCACCGAGCTTCAACAAATGCCACTGGAGCCACACGTCCGACAGGTGCTGGATAACTTCACCTTCTCCCTCAGTCTTGTACTCGGAGATGACGCGAAAATAAATCGGGAAGCCCAAATGATGCACTCGATCCAGATGTCGTTGGGCAACAAGACGGATTCTTTGGCGCCAACATCGGAATATGAAACAACAACATTTTGTCTGTTTTTCGATAATCTGGTTCGTCTCGCGGCGTCCTCTCGTGGAATTCAGAGCAACTGAACTTTCTCCCAGATACTCAAAAGAGTCCACCCATATGGGAGTGGGGACGGTGTTCGCCCTGCAGCTACATTGGTGGCACTTCTCAGGTGGTTAACCTGGCCGCCTCCAGTTTTCTACACACAGATGCTCCTCTCGTGCTTGACCTCCCTCGCGCACGTGAATTTCATACCCGACGCTCGGAAATCCCTCTTATGGCGCGCGTTTATTATCGGTCGTGTGTGGTAGTCTCCTGAGCTGCTCGTTTCAACGTGGCTTACTTGCATCGATAGCTGCCCCGACTGTTGGCGATACTCGAGAAGGGGCTGGGGTCTGAGGGCCTTGCTCACAATGACCTTGTACGGGACTTGCAGTGGTTGACCGTTCTTCTTGCCTTGCTGAAAGCACCTCTAGAAACAGATAATCAAGGCCGCGCTCTCGTCTGTAGCAACGCGGGTTGATATCCTGGTGAGGTGCGATACTCGGCCACCCACGAAGTCGGGAGATTCTATGGTTGAGGATGTCGAGACGTACGCTTACACGTTCCCGCGTACGCCTATCCTGCTGACCCGGTTGCAGCCACAAATCCATCTTCCAAGAACTTCTAGAACGCCTGATATCTCTGAACCTGATCGACCAAAGTTTTGCCCAGTCCCTGGACGCCCTAGTGGGGACGGCGAGCCACTCAAAAGCGACTTCGGAGGCCCAGGATGCTGGAGTGCCACTGGAGGTATTGTGCTACTGGAGAGCGGATTCCAATTCATGCTGAGACTTTGGTCTGCAGGCTTACTTCGATAGCAAGTTGTCATCCGACACACCACTTGAAGATGCTCTCACGTTCCTCGACCAAACGAAGACCGATTATGCGGTTCATGAGCCACTTTCTATCGTCATTCACAAAGTTAGTGTGAACACCTCTATATTGTTGGCATCGGATGTGAATCGCGAATATCTAGCGATTTATCTCACTCGTTGGCAACCAAGATGTCGAGGGCTTGAGTCACCTCTGCAAACTTCTGTACACCCACGAAGGGCTGTTCGATAGGATATCCCTACACATCCGGGCATTCGATATCATCGGAGCGGGATTGGTGTTCTTGCACGACTACGACTGCGAGACTGTTGGTGGGTAGTTTCTGACCAAGCGAACGCATGTTCTTCGGCCAAGCTCACCCACTCTACGATAATAGGCGACCCACAAACCGCCGTAGGGCACCTTGGAGACGTGGTTCTCTTTTTACAATGGGTGATCGCGACATATCAGGCAAGCCTCTGTGCGCGTTCGCGGCATTGTGTTCCTGACATCCGCCCTGCCCTTGTAGTTACACAGGTGTTCATTTACCTGGGAACAAAAAGTCGTCGATCCGGGTATTGTGAAAAACGTGGCCGCCCGGCCGCACGAGGTTCCACAGGATGAGGTTCCGTCGTTCCTAGCGTGGTTCAAGGCCTTGTTCGATCAAAACAGTGATGGTATCGAGGACACGATTCTGAGGTGCCCTCATTAAGGCTCTGGCCCGTGGGAGTGCACTAACAATGACTCAGGTCAACGAAGCCCAAGACCCTCTTGTTCTTCACCCCAGCGTTGTTCATGCACGCGATCCAACTCTTAGCTCAACAAAAAATCGACACGGACGTTTTCAAGAATGGTGTTTCCTACTTCCTTGGTCCTTTGCTTAACTGGACGCTCGTTGGGGTAATCAAATCGTTGGTCAAGGATGTCCAAGCTAGAGGGTCGGGTCGCTTACTTCCCTGTTCCTTTTGAAACCTTGACTAATGAGTAACCGTAGGTTTTCCCATGCCGGACCGTTTTTGGAGATCATCGCGACGTTGCTTTCATCGAGTCAATGTCCGAAGCCGGTGATGAGTTTGTGTGCGCAAGCGCTAGTAAGAGCGTTTTCGGACCCCAGGGCGAGAGGAAGTGGGGGACTACCGCCTCCACCGCTGGTCAACCTGTGGAACACGGTCAATAATGGTCTCGGTTTCCCAGAGAGTACGAATTCACCTTTTGGTTTCCATACCACTGCTGACCAGCTGCGAAGAACCCGCGACAGCTCTCGTCCAACAAACGCCCTGGGTGAACCCTCTCCCTCACGCTCGCCAGGTTATCCGAGAAGCTCTACGCAGGGACAAGCCCGCCTCTCTGGACATCGACGCCATCCTCCTCCACACACCGCCAACGAAGTTCCTTCACCTCTTCTGGTCGGAACTTAGCGTAGCGACGAGTATGGGAAATATGGACCAATGCAGGCGGCTCGCCACCCACGTGCTGATCGTCGTTCCTTCGACGTCATCGTCTGGAGGGTGTGTTCCACCGTTGATGCCCGTTTTTTTGCATTCGATCTTGCCCAGCGTGATCGCGAAGATGGATAAGGAGTTTTCGTCTAATGGTTCGTCTTCTGGCGGTCACACGAACATTGGTCTTAACACCCCCGGAGGGGGATTAAACGGCACAAGCGCTCCCACAAACCCTGAACTCACGGTCCAGATCGAACTCCTTGCTTCCGTTTTGTCCTCTTCTATCCTCGCCGCGTTCCACGCCGAGTGGGCGTGGAGGTCGATATGTGGCGAACAGAAGTATTTGCTCGGGCAGAGCAGTAGATTGATGGCGAGGGGGTTGGCAGATAAGTTGAAGGTGAAGAAGAATAGTCAGACGAGCAGGTTGGTTGGGCAGAGGTTGGCTGCTGCGCCTGGGTTTAATTCTATGGTGATGGGCGAGGTTTAGTCCCTGCTAGTCCGTATTGGTGTTCTAGGATCGGGATTTATTGGAGTGCCAGTGTTGGGCAGAACGTCAAACACGCGGTCAGGTGTCTACAAACGCATGGTTTTCGTACTCTATCTACTGTGTTCGAAACCTGAAAGCCAGAGAGCAAAGAGCTAAGGAAAGTGGTGGGCGGCAGTTACCAGCTGAACTTTCTATCGGCGTTGTGAACCTCGGAGCGTTCCGATGAGCTTCGAAGGGAAGTGAGGAGTAGAAGGCAGTCCAGGAGGAGGTAGCCGTGCATGGAAAGCGAAATGAAAACGGACGGTGTTATGAGCTGGGGAGGAGGAAGTGGGCGAAATAGAAACGATGTTAGTGCCTGTGTGGGTGGTGACGCGATATGCTCTGGGTGATTGGGATATTGAGATGGGTGGTGTCCAGGTATGTGTTTCAATTGTGGTATCATGCCCACCACTCAGGCAGTAGCAGGTGGAGCTGCTGTAGGGGGGATTTCAGTCTGCCAAGCCCGCGGTCTAATATAGAAGGTGGGACGCACGGCAACAGGTATTGTCCGCGCTGCACATTTGGTCAGAGGGGCAACTGATTAAACACACAGAGGACGGCTATACGTCGCAAGTCCAGACAACAAAGGATCATACACCGTCAGTCTCGCTCAGGCTCGCAAGGGTTCATGAGAGAACCTAGACAGACCTTCCTAACAAGAGCAGCACCTGGAGTGGTGTATTCCGGCTGGATCGTTGTCGAATGAATTCCACAATGGTGCAGCGCTTCTTGGATCTGGGCTGCCACATGCATAAAGTCGTACTCCCTAGACGCGGAGATATGGACTGAGGCGACGACTTTGGTCTCTGACAATTGCCAGACGTGGAGTTCATGCAAGGAGAGGACACCCTTGACCTGGAGAATCGATTTGCGGACTTCACCAAGCGCGATGTTGGAGGGGACGCCCTGAAGGAGGATGTACGCAGTGCTTCGGACTGCACAGACGATTCCGTGAGGGCAGTCGATAAGTAAATTAGTATGTAACTCTGAGAGAATGTGACTTACCCAACGGCATAGCGGAGGAAAAAATGATTGCGGTGATGACCAAAGAAATGACTGGATCGCAGTAGTACTTGAACGACCACGTCGTCTGCCAGATGATAAGACCGGTGGCAATCACACCAACGTTTCCTAGAGCGTCTCCGAGCACATGCAACAAGATAGCTTTCATGTTCATGGATCCGTGGTCGTGACTATGATTGTGCGTTGCTTCCGGAGATTTACCCCGATGGGAGTAGCCCTCGTCTTCCCGGGGAATGAGAGGGGCAGTCTCGCTTGATTCATCTTGGGGTTCCCCAAGGGGCGGAGTGAGACTCTGGTCCCCTTCCGGTTCCTCCATAATCGAAACCACAGGGGCGGGGAGAGTGTGAGCATGACCCCTCGGTGGAGGTGACGGGCTCCTAGCCTTCCTCATCTCATCCGCAGCGATATTGAAGGACTCCCTGAACGTCGCGGGATGTCCGAAGGTCTCAATGAACGAATCGGTGCTCTGCCTCACGGGTATGCTCTGCGAGCGACGGTGTGACGCGCTTGGTCGGCTTCGACGCTCTTGAACCGGGAGAGGGCTTCCCGTCCTGGGGGTTTCGGTCGCAGACCCTCCGTCGAGGATCAACCCGTCGGGTTTCTTGTCATCGCTGTGGTCGTGGTGTCCATGTCCGTGTTCTATGGCTCGAGCTCAGAATTACCCGAATAGTAATACAGCCGCGTAGCCTACCGTGGAACAAAAACAGTCCGATGATGTTCGATGCAAGCCCAAAAGACCCGACGATCACAACCAGTTTTGGGTTGGCGACCTCTGCAAGGGATTAGAAGTATCAGCGTAACCCAGCGCACGATGAAAGTTTGAGTTCACCTGGCGCCGAGAAGAAGCGCTCCAGGGCTTCCAACGACACCGAGAAGCAGAGGGCGAGGAGGAAGACGCCGTTTACTAAGGCAGCAAGAATCTCTGCCCGGTGCCAACCATAGGTGTACTTGTCGTCTGCCTCTGACTTGGCTGATAACTGATGGACCGGAGAGGTTATTAGGGTTACGCGTGGTGCTATGCAAACGCACCCGAATGGCATAGAGGGCGACTACAAGGCTCATCACATCGCTAGGTGGAAGGAAAAACACGTAAGTAGACCAAAGGTGGCGGCGGAGTGATAGAGAGGTATTCACTTGAGCATGTGGAAGGCGTCCGCAACGAGGGCCAAAGAGCCAACAGCATACCCTATTTACGTGAGATCGGCATATCGCGTCAGTGATTCTTGATGTTGCGCGAGAGTTTGGGAGGACGGGAAAGAGAATTGCGAACCGACTATAATCTCCACGAAGAAGAAGACGATATCAAGGATCAGGAGGAACACGATTCTAGCAGAGCGTGACAGGGCCATGGTTTGCGGGGTGAGGAAAGAGGATGGTGTCGCGACGTTCGGGGGGAGGTGGCTGATGAGTAATTGGGTGTGTTTGGGTCGGCCGCGCAGGTTTATCGACTATCGGGGTTCGCTTAGGGCCCCTCAAAGGCGGTTTGTTCACCACCGACACGTAGATCGGGAGGTATAGCGTAGGGGGAAACTGTAAAGCCGGGGCTTGTGGTGGCGAGAGAAAGAGAGGATGAGTCCGGCCGGGTGGCTGAGCAGCAACGATCGGGCTGGGGGCGTGGGAACTCCCTTTCCGTTTTGTCACATACTTTTTCTTCCACCGAAATATCATCCCATCGACACCATGGCCACCATGGCTGCCGCCATCGCGGCTTCTTTGCCGACAGTCCAGGCCGCACCGACCCCCGTCGCGCCTACACGGGAAAATTTACCCGCTTCGTGGAACAAGAGCGTCGACGCAGAAGCGGAGATTCCGATAACGACCGTACAGATTGACGGTCTGGTGTGTCTAGGTGTATTTCGCGGGAGGACAGGGTTGCTGAACGATAACTCACCACAGGTCACCACAAAAGTCATCAAGCACAGTCTTGATTCCGGCTCGAATGCCCACGGATTACTCCTCGGGCTCGACCTCGATGGGGTGCTTGAAATCTCCAACTGTTTCCCACTGCCGAACCAGCCCCCCGACGAGGACGAAAAGTCCCTCAAATCTGTCGGTCGGTATATTACCCCTCCCAGCGGGGCAGATATTCATGCTCACATACGCAGTTAGATATCAATCCCAAATGTTGCGATCGCTGAGTGAGGTCGGATCGGTGGACGGTGTGGTCGGATTCTATCAGTCCGCAAAACTTGGCGCCTTCTTCAAACAGTCACTTGTGGAGGCCCAGGCGATCCACCAAGAAAAACTCCGTCATGGGGGCGTCGTGATTGTCCACGGTATGAAATATTCACTGGGGTACCGACGAGCACAGTGATCGGCTCACTCAAAACCCAGACACAACAACCACGTCTCAAGGGAACGCGTCTTTCCGCGCTTTCCGCCTTACAAAACCCTTTATTGAGGCACACCGAAGACACAACTTCAGCTCTGCAAGGTGAGATACTGGGACTTGTGAGGCATGGCGGTGGCGAATTTACTGACGGGAATTCAAGTTTGGTCAACCAGCGCCTTACGTTCTCAAAAATCTTGGAGGAGATCCCAGTCAAAATCCGCATCAACCCGTTGCTTAATTCGGTCCTAGGAACGTTGACTGAATCCCACCATTCGCCACTCTCACATGCGTTGCCGTCGGAAGCGACCACATCCGCCATCCCACCCACCTACAGCACGCTCAGCATCGGCTCCGTGGGACTCACGAGGAATCTCGAGCAATTGATCGAAGCCGTCGACAACCACAAGGTTGAAGAGAGCAACCTTGCGTACCTTTCACGCCAAATCGCTCGAGAGAGGCTCAAGGCAGACCAATATATCACGAAGCGTAGAGAAGAGAACGCGGCGAGGATAGCTCAAGGCCTTGCGCCTCTTCCAGAAGAGAACATCAGCCGGATGTTCAAAGTACCCCAAGAGCCGAGCCGGCTCGAGTCGATGTTGTTACTGGGCCAGATCGATGGTTTCGCAAAGAGTTTGGCATCAGCGTCCAGCTCGGGGTTGGTTACCATGTACGCGGCGAAGGCTAGTTCGGAGGTATGAACTCGTTGTACGCTCGCTATATGGGATACATGTTTCTCCTGCACTCTCTATCAACTACTTTATGCAAGCGGCATTAAAAGTGGGAGCGGGACCAGTGTTGTCCAAGCTGGCCGCTGGTCGGTGTTGTCTAATAACACTTCAGGCGGTTGGAGGTCAAGTCGGCGAAAGATTCGGGGTTTGTTAGAAAGCTCGGTTCCCCGCCAGTTGCAAGAACTTAGAACGTCCAGTACTGTGCTTGTGAGGATTTATTTAACAGGTCCCGGGATGTGTCATGTGCAGCGATTTGGGACTCAACCCCAGGATCGAGCGACGACGGCACGTGACTAAATCGACGCCAGACGACTGAGATCGCGACACGGGGGGCAACGGGGGATTTAATCGTTGAAAACACGTTTTGTTTCCTCAACCATATCTGCAGGATAAAGCGAGCGGAAAAATGTTAAGTACGACCATGTGCCAGCCAATGGGAATAGCTCCCGTCTATATCATCACAATAATTTCAAGGTTTTTCGTTCGCCTTTCTCCTGAAAGAGCTGATTCAAACGTCAGCTGTTTATTCAACGAAATTATTCGTGGTTGCCCGCGGTGCGACCTTGAAAAAAAGAAGACTGCCACCTCGGCGATGTCTCGAAACGCCCCCGGAGCAGCTTGCACGTCCTCCGTGCGTTTGTAGTTTTCACTCTGAGTGAAAAAATAAAAATGGAAAATTCCCAAGTCCCAATCCGATTGCCTCGACACGACCCAGCACCATAAACTGAGATCCCCCGCCTCGGGTTTGCATCCCATGCCCAACTATTGGTGTGAGTGTCAGATTTGCCACGAGAGAGGCGTCAGTACAACTGGTACTAGCACAACCTGCAACTAAGACGGCGACAGGTTTTATTTCGGTGCCAGGAGCTCGAGATCTTGCAAGGCGGCCCGATCCGGTCCCGGCGGTAATCCCCATCTTATGTATCCTCGCCCCCCCCTCCCCCGACAAAACTCCATCCAGAGTCCTCCGGTGCTGTCGGCGTTCCGTCTGAAGCAGCTCTCCTCGTGGCCCTGATGCACTCTGGTTAACTCCCACCCTCGTCTTGGTGGTCGTCAAATCTCTCTTGGGGATCTTTCTCTCACTTGCTCTAACATCTGTGGTTCCACCACCCTGCCTCTTCTCCTTTTTTTGATCCCAAGGTTGGACTGGTTTGCCCCCGTAGGGACCTAATACAGCGACTCGCATTCCCCTCGCACCAGCACCTCCTCATCTGAGACCCTTAGGGAGCCCACCGAAGGTCCTCCGGAGAAGCCAAGGATATCTCTTGAGTAAGTATTCTATTATGTCTGGATTCGCCATAAGCTCCCGCTTGATTCCTCCGCCCTCAGGAGGTATAATGACTACGTTGCCGACTCCAGCCACGATCGAGGACGAGATGAGCTTTGCTGAGCACTTGGAGATGTTCCGTTGTGAGTTGGTCGCTGATCTCTCCAACGATGATGTCGCTTTCAGTACCCGGAAGGCAGCCAAACCGTACGCAAGTCCCCACCGTCCTCCTCACTGCCCGACATTCGTGTTCCCCTTTTCTGGAACGAGGAACCGTTTTGCAGGGATTCCGGAAGCAGCGTCAAACGGCCTGATTAAAGGTGGAAAATCGGTATGTATTTTTATCCAACCTGTACTTTACACGCGTCGTTGTGAATCGAGCGAAATCGATATTTATTGACTTACGGGAGCGGATACAGGTGATGTTATCTGGTCGATGAGCATCGTCTACGGTCGAGAAGAATCGAGGACAGTCGTTTGAACTCAACGGGCGTCGAGTAAAAAAATGACATTTGTGTTACAAAACAGACCCCGTCGTCCCGTTAGACCGATTTTATCGATTCTCCTCAACTCCGGACGACGCCACATCAGTAAACCATCCAGCCTCGCGTAGTACTTGCCGAGTGTTTTGGGTGTCGATCACTTTCTCGATCTTCAAAAGAAGCAGTTTCGAAAAATTCGATCGTATGTGCCACGACTTTTGAGGCCTTGAATAACTTGTTTAGGACTTGAGCGACATACGTAGGCCTTGAAAATCAACATCATATCGTGCCTAACAAAGCCAGAAACGGGCGGGGGAGATCAACTATTTCATCCGAAAT
>Ga0307516_10004953_pt1 | contig 16188 bp, 16 predicted proteins | sample 19_EM_MG_FD_203310 | JGI IMG/M metagenome (GOLD analysis project Ga0307516, IMG submission 203310) | Populus trichocarpa ectomycorrhiza microbial communities from riparian zone in the Pacific Northwest, United States - 19_EM | ecosystem: Host-associated > Plants > Roots > Unclassified | place...
AGGGTATCTGCTCGACATGAAGTCAAACAGAGGGTGGGTGTTTTCGAGAGGGGGTTGGTGACTCAAGGTGATGGTTAACCTCGGTTGATCAGACCTAGGTTCACCACGACGCGAGAGTCGTTTAGCATGAAGGCTTTGGTAGAACCTAGTTCAGTTCAAAATGTGTAGCGTGGAGCGACGAAGTCACTAGTCACAATACACTCAGAATCACTCGAAGAGAACTGGGGTAAGCTCTGTATTCAAATGACTGGGCTATCTACAACATGGATAGCCTCCTTATATATGTTTTCTGATGTTATCACATGGAGAGATGAGGGATAAGGTAGAGATGAAACAGAAGAGACTGATGCGGTCACGCTGCCACTACATTACTCGCCCTCCACCACCACCGCCGTTGAACTCATTTCGATTTCACAACGAAACGCTAACGTTCAACATCCGACCCTCGACACTCGCCAGCAAGACCGTCTTTCTCAATCTCGTCCTTTCGTCTGGCGCCAGGAGAGCAGTCATTGGAGCCGGGATGCGTTGATGGAACGAACCGCTTACCATTTCGCTGGCCTGGGCGGTTCCGGGCTTGCACATGGACGCGTGATGGGTCTTAGCCCCGACATCCTCACGATTCCTCCGGCCGCTCCAACCGAAAGCCTGCGAGACATTGACAACGCCGAAGAGATGGCAGCGGATGTGTTCCGAGGTGCAGCAGAAATGATGTGATGGACATTGGAGTTATCAACTGCAAGGTCACGGTGTGTTTAACTTTGGTGGATTGCAGGACATGCACGGTACACCTCTGGCGAACGTTGTGCCGTATCTGTTCTCGGGGGCCTCTTCGCTTTCCCTCCGCCACCTTCAAACAACCCAACATCCCGCTCCACCGAGTCTCCTCCCCTGCCCAAAAAATCAAGATCTACTGTACTCCATCTCATCCAGCATCGGACTTCTTGGTCGGCAAAATCCTGACGCACTTCCACATCTACTTTTCCCTGGGACCCACCGATCCTTGCTGTCCGATCTCAGTTCTACATAACCTCAAAGAGTCTGAAGGGTGATCCGGATCCATTCCAGTTTGGGGTGTAGTCTGGCCTCAGCTTCTGCGGATATACGAAAAGGAGCCCTTAAAACATATCTTCGTCCTCTACAGTCGCAATTAGACTTCCGGGTTCAGCAAACGAGGTTTACCCCGATCCACCTTCCATCTGGGCTTGATGCGATAAATTGAAATAAATTTGGGTCATCATGTCGTGAAATTTCTCTTTCGGTTGAACGCGTCGCGCTTCTGGTCCTGACTTGCCATAAGTCGTCCTCCTGATACCGCACGTGTCGTGCTCGTATAATACCCATCTCCTTACCTCCCATGATGTTCGCTTTCTTATCGATGATAGCCATATCATAGATCTAGTTCGTATTAAGTAGTCCAGTTCTTACCCCAACGAACCTGTTGTATCTCGCGGCAGATCTCGTCCAATCTATCCCTCAGAGTCCATGTATAAGCTCTGGGAGTGCTTACATGCCCGACGTTGACGGGAGGAGTGCTGGAGTCCAAAAGGTTATTGATCTAAAATTAAAAATCAGATCAACGGGGTATACCATTTCGAAATGGTTTTATATACATTGAATGTATCCTATCTCAAAGCCCCAAACCATGCGGCTTCCAGCCTAGTACATCCTCCGGTGCACGTCATATGTATGCAAATCATTAATCAAGGTGAATTAGTAACTAAATGCGTAGTCTTCTCAAGTGAAAAAAAGGAGGAAGCCGCTAAGTAGTGGGCTCTGTGAGCCCGGTATGATCCATAAAGCATTGGCCGGACTTACGAACCACATAAAGAATGAAGAGCTTCATGACATCACTCTGGATTCACGATGTCGCCGCGAGCCACATCGGCTGCTTTCCCTGTGCAGCAGATGCGTTTACACTGAAAATTGATCTTCCAGAGAGTCTGTTTATGAGTCCAGCGGCTAAGTTGTTTGGCAATCTGATGCCAAGGGCACCCAATCCAACGAGATTGTAATGGAAACTGTCTGCCCGTTCTGGATGTGTAGTCAAACTCTATGCATGCCTTTTATATGATTCAAAAGCGACTCACTATATTCCCCCCGTACAGCTTTCACCACAATCTTTAAAAGAACCCTGATAAGCCCAGTACCTCCTATGACGAGAGGTATCAACTGTCCCGTGGAGCCCAGGTTGTCAACTCCACTGATATGGTTCCACCTTATCAAAAATTCCGTGGAAAGGATAAACGGCGCGAGATCGACTCCGAATGATATCTCCCGCAGCTCCGTCACCCTCTTCTCCCCGTCTTGAACCGTCGCATGAGCCACTTCTTCATGCAACCCAAAAATATCAGATGTAGCCCCGGACATACCGCGCTTAGACACGAGATCAAAGAAATTGATCCACGAACGAGCGATGACAAAGCTGCAATTGAGGGCTGCGAGGGTAAACAACACCTTCAAAAGCGTCCTCATCCATCCGTAAAGGTTGACTTTCGTGAAGTAAAAAGCGGCCCTGCTGCAAGGCGGGTGAGCCATCCTGTCCATCCTGACGTACACGAACCAGATCCCGTAGAAGGTCACGGCTATGCCGAGACCGAGTCGGACGAGTCCCCCGATTTTGCTGGCGCCGTAATTGGTGAATGTGCGGTGCGGGATCACTTCGCCGTCGGTGGAGTTTCCAGCACCACGCGAGGAAGTGACGCCGGCTGTGCAGAATTGGACGAGGAGCCAGACTTCGACGGCGTAGAGCTCAGATGGGGGCCGCGTAAAGGTGATGTAGAGGAGTGCGATGAAGACAGCGAGTTGGAAGCCTGAATGCAAGTATAAGGGGTCGTTTCGGGGGAAGAGTATATAGAAGAAGAAAAGACGTACAGTTGTTGACGCTGCGCATGTTGATCGCCTCGTCCGGAACGAAATTATCAGCTAGAGAGGTGGTGATCCATTGGAGGTAGAGACCTAGACGAATTCCAATGCCGTAGGCGGCTTCGTCTCCCTCGAAGCCGCAAGTCTCGTCGGCAATGAGAGGAGCAAGGAGGAGGGTGGTATCGGTGGCGTAAGACAGTAAAGGGAGGGAGGCGAGTGTAAAGAGAAGGGACATTCGAAGGGATCCACAGATACTACCAGTGGTCTTGTTGAAAAGAAAGGAGCTGTACCGTGTAGTAAGTACAGTAAGCCGTCGTTGGTGGAGTCTCCCTCCAGTCGCCCGGGCTCCATGGTTCCAATAATGATGGAGCTCAAAAAGGTGGCCCCACTAATGTGGTGTCTCTTGAGGAACCGATCCATGGCGCCGGGCGGCGATTCGACATATCATCTGACGACGGGGGTGTCCTAACTGTCAAGCTGTTCCACAATCGAGGTTGTAGTAGGAGACAAACAGGCACTGGCCCAAGTGACCACCGGTCCGAGTCGGCCGATGTCCCGAAAACTTGCATAAGTCGGGCGCACTCTCCCTGCCAGTGCTCGCTCTCCTCGTCGCCTTCTTCGCGCGGCTGAAGGCCTAAAGGATAACTTGAATAGAAATGATGTGATGGACACTGGAAGTATCAACTGCGGACTGGTGTGTTTGGGAGGACATGCACGGGCTAGTGGCCTCTGGCGAGCCTTGTGCCGCATCTGTTCTCGAGGGCCGTAGACCCTCCTTCGCTTTCCCTCCGCCACCTTCACAACCCCTGCCCCACCGAGTCTCAAGTCTTTTCCCGGCCCAAAAAATCTACTTACTCCACACCATCGGACTCCTTGGTCTCCCGTCATTTTTGATGGTAACGGCCGCACGTAGGTTTTTGCTCGAAACATTCCGCTCAAGCTTCAAGCTTCAAGGCTGGTGCGCGTATCCGTTTTCAAATATCGTCCCATGCCAACAATCGACCAGTTGTCCAAGAAGTGCCGCAGGCTCCCTTGTACGTATGCATACTCCGTTTTTACAAAGTATCTCTCGAACCTCCATCTTCGCTCTCTTATCGATGATATCCATATCATATATTGAGTTCGTATTAGTCGCCCTCTGTAGCAAATACACATCGATTCGTTTCCATATAAGCTCGTTCCGCCTCGCGGCAGATTTTGTTCCATCCGCCATCGCTCTTATGTATAAGCTATTTAATGGGAGTGTCTACAGTACTCGTGCTCGATGTACGGGAGTGGTGCTGGAGTTTAAAAGGGAAGGTTGTATGTTCCAAGGAGTATACCCTATTCGAAATATTAATCAAGGTGATAGAGAGTACCCCGTACCCGTTCCTGTCAGTGAGTCGCACATGTCCTGGCTTCCGGGATGCTAAAGCTGCACCTTGAAGAGTCACCGACTTGATATGTAATCCGAAGAAATAGATATGGACAATGTCCTGCAGAACTGCATGTATAGTCAAACTCCATATATCGATAATATGATTCAAAAACAACTCACCGTATTCCCCTCGTACACACTTCACTATAATCTTATAAAGAACCTTGACAAGCCCACTACCCCCTATGATGAGAGGGATCAACTGTCCCGTGGAGCCCAACGACTCGACTCCACTGATGTGATTCCACTTTATCGAAAGTTCCGTAGAAAGGATAAACGCGACGAGACCGGTCCAGAGGAACGACATCTGCCGCAGCTGCGTCACCTTCTCCCCCCCGTCTCCAACCTTCAAGGAAGCCGCTTCTTCATGGAACCCAAAATTTTTATATGCCACCCTGGATATACCGCGCGTGTAGACGGTAGCAAAGGTATTGATCACCGAACGGACGATGGTAACGCTGCACAAGACGGTATGGTAGGTAAACAGCACCTTCATAAACGTCCTGAACCCATGATAAAGGTCGACTTTTGCGAAGAAAAAAGCGGCCCTGCTGCAAGGCGGGTGAGCCATCCCGTCCATCCCGGTGTACACGAACCAGATCCCGTAGAAGATCATGGCAGCGCTGAGCGCGAAATGGATGGGTTTGCCGATTCTGCTAGCGCCGTAACCGGCGAATGCGGGCGTTTGCAGCCCCTCAACGCCATCAAAACCCCCTCCGCCGCCGCCACCGATGCAGAAGAGGAGGAGGAGCCAGGCTTCGACGGCGTAGAGCTCGGATGGGGGACGCGAAAAGGTGATGTAGAGGAGTGCGATGAAGGTAGAGAGTTGGAAGCCTGAATGCAAGCATCGAGCTGTCGTTTCAGGGAAGAGGATATAGAAGAAAAAGAGACCGCACAGGTGTTGACGGCACGCATGCTGATAGCCTCGTCCGGAACGAAATTATCAGCTAGAGAGGTGGTGATCCATTGGAGGTAGAGACCTAGACGAATTCCGATGCCGTAGGTGGCGTCGTCTCCGTGAAAGCCGCAAGTCTCGATGGCAAGGAGAGGAGCGGGGTGGGTGGTATCAGTGGCGCGAGACAGCAAAGGGAGGCAGGCGAGCGCATAGAGAAAGGACATGGTTATCGAAGGGATCCAGAGGTACTACCAACGGTCTTGTTTAACAGAAGCTTTAAAAGAAGAGGCTGTACGGTGTGCTTTGTACAGTGAGCTGTCCCGGGTAGGCGTCTGCCACCTGGGCGAGACAGGTGGTGTCTCTTGAGGAACCAATCCATGGCGGCGAGTCGACATATCGTCCGACGACGTCGTCTGATGAATCATGACGGGGGCGTCCTATTATATGTTGCATTGGCAAGCTGCCGTGACACTTGACGCGGACGTAAAATATCACCGCGTGAGATGCGAGGCACATTTGTCTCGTGCGCCACCATTTCACTACGTATGCCTTTCCTTTTGTCCTCTATTCACTTACCGTTACCGAACTACTTATAGTAGTGGACGGAATCGAGTCGTAGTCATTTCCTCAGTCTTCGAACACAAGTAAAGACTGAGTAGATTATCTAGTAGATAATCTCAGCATTATAACTGTCAAGAATCGGGGTACCGGTTGTACATACTAGTAGACGACAAACATCAGGCAGTACTTGTCCGGCCCAAGTGATCTTGTGGCAGGGTGGTAAAAGAGGTTTTCAGAATCGACCGTCGGTCGGCCGAGTTGTCCCGAAAACTGGACCACCTGATCGCAATTCGGGCGGCGCCCTGAGCGCGTCCTGCCAGGTCCTGCCTCGTCCAACCGGTGCTCTCCTCGTCGCCCCGCATCTTCGCGTGTACCGTCAGGCTCAATGTGCGGTACTATGTCTCATTCCCCCCTCTCCTCGACTCAAAATGTCCCTTCAAGGATCTACTCTTTCCGCTCACCGCACAGGTGTCGTCCCAGAAACGATGTCTGTTCTCCTCATGCTATCCTCCCTCCCTCTTATTCTCGCTTTGCCTAACACATCTACCTTTGCCGCCGAATCTTGTGGATTTCAAGGAGATGACAACAACTTTGGCCTTGGCATCCGCCTGGGCCTCCACTTTCAATGGATCGCCACTGCGTTAGCGAACAACTTTGTCCCTGACGAAGCTATCACCATGCGTAGAATCAACAACTGTGCGTCTTCTTTTTCTATATATTCCTTCCCCCAAATCGACGCATCGAATGCTCGCATACAGGTTTCCAACTCTCTACCTTCATCGCAATCATCTACGTAACCCACACCCGTCCCCACTCCGAGCTCTATGCTGTCGAGGCCTGGCTCCTGCTCCTCTTCTGCTGCGGCGGCGGCGTCTCCGCGCGAGGTGTGGGAAACTCGGAAGATGGTGATGACCTTTCTGAGGAGGGACATTCGTCATCGCTCAGCGGATACCGGTCTGGCGTTTACATCCAGTTCCTTCTCCAATCAGCTTTCGTCTTTTACGCCATCTGGTTCGTCTATGTCGGTATGGACAAGATGGCCCACCCTCCAGGACATCCTTGAAAGTTCTGTCTACCCTATTTGCGGTGTGGATGGGGATCTCCGTGCTCATCCATTTGGGTTTGTGGGGTCTTTTGCCGATGCTTCACATTCGCCGTCTCCGTCGTGCGATATTCAATTTTTGTGGGTTCAAGGAAGAAGACGCTTCGACCACCAACGAAGAGGATGCTCCTGCCACCAACGGAGAAAAGGTTCCGGCTGTTGTCCATAAGGGGCAAAGAATGAAGACGACCCTGAACGAGATGTCTTTCGGCTCCGAAGTTGCCCTGTTCATTCTCTCGACGGAACTTGTGATAACGTGGAATCATATCAGTGGAGTTGGGTCGCTCGGATCCACGGCCCAGTTGCTACCCTTGATCATAGGAGGCATTGGGCTTTTGAGGGTGCTCTACAAGTTCATCACGAAGTGCAGCCGGGGACATTACAGTGAATCCACTGCCGTTTTACTTCGCGACGAGATCTGATTTTCTTTAGGATTAGGAAAAACCTTCAGCTTGGGTTTCCTCTGGTGGTCGATGTCTTGGCCAACCACCAAGAAGAGAGAGAATGGGAGTTTTACGACTTCAACGCGGAAAAGTTTCAGCTTGGGGCCTTTTTCAAATACGACGGAGAACAATGTTCACATTATTTTCGTTGACGACTAGTCAACTTGAATAAACCGCCGAGATATAGGGCTAGATAGAGGGGCTCTAGACGTATAGTGTGGAAAGTGTACGTCTCGTGGTGGCTGGTTTATGATATGTTGTTGGTCTTTCTTACATGCCTCGATCTCCTGTCTTGGACTTGGTTTATGATATGCTGTTGGTCTTTCTTACATGCCTCGATCTCCGTCTTGGACTTGCACCAATTTGAAGACCAGTCGTCTCGAGGATCTACTATATTCATGATCTGTAGTGCTCCCTTGGCTAATGGCACAAGTGCCAGGTGCCTATGTTATCGAAGTCCTCGCACCAGAAGGTTCAATTGTCATTATGGCTTTTGATATTTTTAACCAGGTATTGGCGATGCCAATGATCAGCTCACCTCTCGACTCTCTGGGGGCGAGGCAGAGCAAACACCAAGGCTCGCTGGGAGCGACTCAGCCGCTAGCGGTTTGATATCGCCGTGATCCCATCAGCGATTCATCAACTCAATGCTCATGTCGGGCAGTGCCACACTTCCATCATATAAACTGTCAACCACGGACTGCGATGCGGTACCTACGACTGCATGGACCCTCTCCTTGACATTTTACTGAATAGAAGCCTGATTTCCCCATGGTTACACCAACTGAACACGTTGCCTTTCTCATCGGGAGCGTGATTCTCCCTACCGTCATCTACGGCATCAATGCAACTCTCGTCGTCATGACCCTTGGTCTCCTCTGGAAAGACCAAATGAAAAACCCTCGGAAACGAAGACTAGGCTTCATGTTTGGACACATTGTCCTCGTGTCTGCTTTGAGCACAGCACACTGGGTGTTGATCTGCATCGAAGAGGGCTTTTCATTGGCTATGCTTGCTCGTCTATCCGTCAATCCAGCATATGTATTGCACCCTGGTCAATTCACCCATGCGCCTTACGCGATTGTGATCTTATACGTCCTCTTGACCTTGTTGACGGAAGGTTTACTGGTGCGTGGCCCGCCTTGAATGCCGTTTCATGAATCTAAACAACCTCCAGCTCTGGCGATGTTGGGTGCTTTATGCTGGGTTCAGCCGGCCTATTCGATGGATTACTGGGATCCTGTGCATCGTCCTTTATTTGCTGCTAATAGGTAAGCGACAAACCCTTTTGTCATTAACTCTTCACCCATCGGAATCCGAATCAGCTTCCGGAGTACTGCTAGGAATGGCATCGCAAATCACTCGGGGTTTAGCCATCCTGCATCCAGTATCGGTCCTCACCACCAATTTCGTATTCGCATCCTTCATAGTCGGGAGCCTGCTTTACCACCAACGATGCCTAAAGACCCTCACGAGCTCCGATCATAGTTCGCAGTATACCTCGATCGCCGCTATGATCATCGAATCTGCAAGTACGAATATCGTTTTCCAGACGCTGGCTTTGGCATCGACAGCCGCTCAAAATTGGGGGACAATGGAGCGTATCTTTAACGTCAACTTACTCGGTCAGACACAGGTCAGGACGATGAGTCTATAGCGCCATGGTTTTCCATTTGACTTCCGATGCGCAGGTGTTGGCGACGCTACTGCTCATATTCCGCGTCGCCCTAGGGAAGGCGTGGACTGCGCAAAGGTCATACGAAATAACCACGCAAATCCGCTTCAGCTCATTACTGCCAGTCACGTCTCGAAGGTTGGGAGGTGAACCAGGGCAAGGCGCGACACTTGACTCGAGCGTCGGTGCCGAGAGTTAGATCTAGCTGGACCCCTCCTATATATCGCCCTCATGATTCAATCAATTGGTTCATCCGCCTTCGATTGATCACGCGATCCACGAGAACTACCAAAATCGCTGGCCTGTAGCACAACGCCAGGCATCATCCACCGTCTAGTCTTTCCCGTCGATGAGTTGGGTACGAAGGATAAATATCTGCTGCGCGGGGTCTCGCGGATACCACTTGTGACTGAGCCGCCACTTCTCAGATCTCATCTTCGCCAGCACCCTATATCAGTCTTGGTCACCAATCTCACATTTACATTATTGGTTGTCGAACACCTGGCTTCCCATCAACGATTCGGATTTCAATGTCAATTTACTTGGTTAGACGCGGGCACGTTCAAGACATTTTTATTACCAGGTCCTAATTATTGACACTGTTGGCTCAGGTGTTTACGGCACTACTAATAGTGATCATCTTCCGCGTCGCCTGGGGGAAAGCGTGGCCGCGCTTACGTCACATGAGATGATGACACATCACCTCCAGGCCAAGGCTGATCGTGCTGCGGAGGATAAAGATCTGGCTCCGCACAAATTTCAAGGGCATCTTGCGTTGGAGTTAGTTGGAGCAGAGACCAACCTCGATGTAGTGGCTGTATGTCGGACGACAACAGGTGGACCGTGGAGAGCCAACCTCCGGGGGTGTCGCCGATAACATCTCACTTCCCTTTTCCCCCGCTTCCGGCCTATTGCCGACGCCCGAGTAAACCAGAGTCATGGCATGCAGCCGAGGAAGTACAGTTTAACTTTTGACCGAGGTGGGGAATCATTCCGTCTCGGTTCGCAATGTCCAAACGCGGAGCTTTCATCATCCCAGGTTTGTCTGCGCCCCGCAGTCCGCAACTCTTGCCCACCGCAGTCCACCCTATAAAACCCATCCACAAGACTCCATCAACCCAATCTCTTCGACAACCAAATCATTCGCTATGGAGGAAGAAGTCGCAGCAATCGTATGCATTCGTCTTCATGCCTTCCACCGCTGCTCATATCCACCGCGATAGGTTATCGATAACGGCTCTGGCATGTGCAAGGCTGGATGTACGTTTTCCTATCTGACTCTCGGTGGCCACTAATTGTCTCCCTTGACAGTTGCTGGTATCATTCTGACCATGTCCGATCTCTCCACCACCAACTAACACTCCCTTAGGCGATGATGCCCCTCGTGCCGTTTTCCCGTGCGTCATGAGAGTCTTTTTTTTGCATCCATCTCATTCCTTGACTTAGATCTATCATCGGTCGTCCTCGTCACCGGGGTGTAATGGTTGGCATGAGTCAGAAAGACTCATACGTTGGGTATGCAACATCTTTATTCCACGAGCCCTCCCATCTCACCCCGATATGTTAAGCGACGAGGCCCAATCAAAGCGTGGTATTCTGTCCCTCAAGTACCCCATCGAGCATGGCATTGTCACTGATTGGGATGCGATGGAGAAGATCTGGCATCACACATTCTACAACGAACTTCGGGTTGCCCCAGAGGAGCACCCCATCCTTCTCACCGAGGCCCCCCTCAACCCCAGGGCTAACCGTGAAAAGATGGCCCAGATCATGTTCGAAACCTTTAACGCCCCGGCGTTCCACGTGTCTATCCAGGCTGTGCTCTCTCTGTACGCTGCCGGGCGTACAACCGGTATCGTGCTTGATTCCGGAGACGGTGTGACACACACTGTCCCCATCTACGAAGGATTTTCTCTTCCCCATGCAATTTTGCGTCTGGATCTTGCGGGACGGGACTTGACCGATTTCCTCATCAAGAACTTGACGGAACGTGGATATCCTTTCACGACCACCGCCGAGCGCGAAATCGTTCGAGACATCAAGGAGAAAGTTTGCTATGTCGCTCTAGACTTCGAGCAGGAGCTTCAGACCGCCGCTCAATCCTCGGCGCTCGAGAAGAGCTACGAGCTACCTGATGGACAAACCATCACCATCGGCAACGAGCGGTATTGACCCTCTTCGTACCCTCTATCCCAATCACTGACTCCATTCTGTCAGGTTCCGTGCTCCTGAAGCCCTGTTCCAACCGGCATTCCTTGGACTTGAAGCAGCAGGTATTCATGAGACCACGTAAGTCCATGTTGTGGTCTGAGATGCTGCAGCTAAGCACCCCGTTTTGCGTAAAGGTACAATTCCATTCTCAAGTCCGATCTTGATATCCGCCGTGATCTGTATGGCAATATTGTGTTGTCAGGAGGAACGACCATGTTCCCTGGGATTACTGATCGCCTGCAGAAGGAGCTCACGTCACTGTCGCCTGCCAGCATGAGGGTAAATTCCGGAGTATGATGGGATTATCACAATACTGACTTGGCGATAATCTTCAGGTCAAAATCGTGGCGCCTCCTGAGCGAAAGTATTCTGTCTGGATTGGCGGATCGATTTTGGCGTCTCTCAGCACATTCGGAAGCATGTGGTGTTCCAAGCAAGAGTACGATGAATCGGGCCCTGCCATAGTCCACAGCAGTACGTGATATTCAGCTATACTCTCTTCGCGCAGTTACTAAGGAACTGCAGAATGTTTCTAAGCGATGGTGGAATAGGCTCACGTCGTCAAGCGCACTCTATCAATCTTGTTTTTTTCTATATATATATATATATATATATTTTAATCTAGGCATCGTTTTATGCATGCAATGGGCTCTGGCTTGGATTTTGCAAAACCATGGGCTGCGGCTCCAGCCACGGCTTTCAACCAGTCACGTGGTACCAACACAGACCGCGTTTGACAAGGGGGTAGCACGGCTGGCGCCGCAAGGCCCGCTACGTGTCTATTTTTCACATGTACAGTACGTGTGCGTGGTCTACTCCAAGATAAGTTACATATCAGCTGGCAGCTGCAGGCAGAGGGCTACCGAGGTGATAGTAATATTTCAATCTTATGTTCATGCTTGAGATGGAAGGGACTCGGATACTTGAGGCGGGAAGTGTGGGGAAGGAAGACGCCGGCTCTGGTGTTCAAAGTATGCGAGGACCGTCAAGGCCGCTAGTGTGTGGATTTTGCTTGGGCTCGGGCCGTGGCTCAGTGCTCCAAGAGGGGTAGGATGTGGGGGAATCAGTGTTTCTTCGGGAGTGTGGGATGCACGACGGCACCTCAATTGGGATTCGGAAATTTCGAGAAGGTCATGTGAGGGGGTTCAAGTTCTGAGACCAAGTCACGCAAGAACGTGGCAGCCATGCGAGCATGCAGCGAGCCCCCCCAGCAGGAACAAAGCCTGTTGCTACCGTAGCAGGAATTGTTGACAATGAATCTGATTGCGAGTCGGCGACACACTCGACTGCCGACCCTCGCATCGGACACTACTCAGACTCTCCCGTCCTGTACCCAAGTTATTTTACTTGTACTCCCACTTTCAACCGAAGGAGTTGAGTTGAATTGATTCATTTTCAACCATTTTGTTGGCGCTCAGGAAGATTATTTCATTCGTTTCAACTCCCTGCTGACTTGCTAATATTCAGCTCTCGGAGTGCGATCCACGGAAGAAGGCACTCAATGATGTATACGGACGCCAGACGGTATTTGACGGTTCTCGATTTGGAATCGAGAAGTGGCACGTTCTTTTCAAACTGTACTACACGAATTATTCAAAATTCACAATAACATTAGTTTCGTGAACGTTAGGAGAAGCTCCGTCCACCAAACCACGCCGTGAGCAAGAAGTTGAACAAAACAAAGAAACAGAGCCAGCGCCGTCATTCAGACTCAGAATCATCATCATCATCTGATTCAGAACGTGAACCAATGACGGTACAGACTTGGGAGGTGGAGTTTAACCGGTATTTAAACTCTGAGGATGGGATCAATCGGTTGGTGACAATTCTCTGGATCATGGATGACGATGAACACTAATGTTAAATGTATGTATATTTTACCTTACCATAGCCTTATAGAATCGTGATTTTCCTACCTTTTTAATAGTAAACCGTGGCCTGAGCCAGAGCCAAGCGGAAGCCGCCAACCATCAGACTTCAATTTCACCAAGCCGAGGCCACCCAAAGCCAGGCTGGCAAATCACTATTGATACGCAAGGTAATGCAGATTCAGGGTTCGGATAGCAAATATTATAAAGACATATAGTACTACTACAGAGTACGCCGGAGAACCTTCAGGAGTCAACATGTCCAGATAGTCCTTGGGGTTGTCCTGCCGCTGCCGAGAGGGCGTAGCATATTAGTCAATCTCGGTAGATTCTATGACGCGCTTCAAAGCTACAGAGAACACTAGTCAGCGAACATTTCGGACGAGTTTGGGGATATTTTACGTTTGTTAGCGATGCCAATGATGAGGTGGCCCTTTTCCGCGTGATATTCCCAGCCTGGGAAGCGAGCGCAGACGCATGCGGCAATTACATTTCCTTCCTGAAAGATAATCCAAGTTGTGAAAAATGGTAAGAGAAGCAGGTCAAACGGCTGACCTCCAGGAGACTCAACATTTCGTGGTTTTTGTCAAACACCGTGCCCAACCTGTTTGGGGGGTACTTGCCATCGATGAGATTATCGTGACTACGCCATACGAGAGAACGGTTGTCGACCACGCGCGGCTGGGTGTCCTCTGACTACGCCAAGATGGCGAGGTCGAACCAGCTATAGTTCCCGGCATCGGTGTTATCGCAGAAGCCCTGGTTACGTGCACGTCGTCAACTGTAGATCTTCTAGTCGGTCGATTATGTCTGCGGTGACAACCTACATCGCCACTTTCAGGAAGGAGGCTTGTGATAAATATGTGATTACTGACCGGCGAAGTGAACTATACTCGAGAGAACACAAAAGGCCGAACTCAGGGGGTCGTTTGCATCGACCTTGACCTCTACATGTCACTCAGTAATACTTGTGACGGTGTACAGTCCGCTTTGGAATGTATCTGGGATGTCATATGCGAGATCTCTGCCAGACATCAGGGTTCAATGCATGGGTGAAAAGAGGTCTGAAAAAGATGAGTGATTGGGTCTTGGGGCAACACGAAATGGACACGAAATGGAAGTCACGCACCAGTATCAAGCACGACAGCAGTCAAAGTTCCACTATGAGCGATGTTGAACCAGCCTGGATAGGGCGCGCAAACGCGAACACCGATGACATTGTCGGGCTAGATGTGGCAGACATAAGGCATCGTACACAGCCCAACGTAGAAGAGTCGCCCACCTCTAAGGCATCCAAAAGCTCAGCCCGACGATCAAAGATGACACCAAAATGTCTCGTATTGCTCTCTTCGAGTCGATCGCTATGGCTGCGCCAAATCAGTTCCTTCCCGTCTCTAACGATAGGCTCGGTGGAATCTTTGCTGGGGAGTGCCTTCCCCTGGCAGAAGACATGGAGATGTTGCGTGGCTGATGTACAAGTTTAGGTACAAGGTGAAGAGAATATGAACCAGTGTTATGCACCACCCGAAAAGCAAAAACGTTTACAGTACAGCGAGTGCCTTCCCCTGGCAGAAGATATAGGGACATTGCGCGGCTGAGGTACAGATTTATGCACAAAATGAAGTGAATATGAATCGCTGTTACTCCCGAAAAGCAATAACGCTGTACTTACAGCGAGTGCCTTCCCCCTGGCGGAGCAGAAGACTCGTCGGATGTCGGATGTCGGATGTCGAAGCCGATAGGATAGGTCACTCTTCCACACAACACACCATGTCGGCGGACCTCTCCCAAGTTGTAGGATACAAAGTACCCGATCGGCCGGTATGTAACAAAATACAAGATCCTTCCATTCCCTTCCAACCACGATTTCATAGGTGTCATGGAACAAGAGGGACCTTCTGACTTACGCTGTCGGCGTCGGCGCGAAGAACGACGATTTTCCATTCGTGTATGGTAAGATTTACTTGACAAATATCGCAGCCTTGCAGGGCTGATCATTGCGCGCCGACAGAGCTTGGTGAGCTGTCTTGGACCAGTACCAACCGTATCTGACCGTCACTAGACAAGACCTTTGCGGCTATTCCGACTTATCCTGTGGTTCTTCCACTAAAGGGTGATGACCAGGATGTCAACCTGTTCTCTGAGTGCGTAAAGGGAGGACCCGTGCCGACTATGCCACCCATAGATCTAAACCGTGTGGTGCGTATCGTTTGGGGCTCGTATTGGAAGTCGAACTAAGGTTTATCGTATCCCAGGTTCACGCCACGCAGTCCATCGAAATCTTGAAAGTGCTGCCCCTTGTCAGTGGGCCCGGGTGGAAGTGGACGTCGAGGTTCACAGGAGTCGTAGAGAATAGTACGTCGTTTTCGCTTCTTCCCTGGTTTGCAGACTCTTATTTTTCTGATTCTCAAGAGAGCGGAATTGTTGCCACAACCGAGAACCTCTTGGTAGACCCGTCTGGCACACTCTACGCCAAACTCTACGTTCGTTTCATATTTTAACGCCATTCTATACGTCCTCGAATTGAAGATGTGCCCCTAGAGCTCGGCCTTCCACCTCGGTGCTAAAGCCACCGGCCAGAAATTTTCAAAGTTCATTGCTGGTCCCCCACAGGCCAAACCCGTGCCAGACCGCAAGCCAAACTGGGTCATCCAAGACCAAACTACCCCCGAGCAAGCCACTGTTTTCCGGTTGAGCGGTGACTACAATCCTCTCCATATCGGTTTGTCCTTGTTGTGCCTTCCGTTCCATTTTCATCCTCATCCATCCATTCCGTCAGACCCGAGAATCGGGAAAGCGGCAGGTTTCGGAGGAGTCATTCTCCACGGCCTGGCGACCTTTGGCTTCGCGGCGCGCGCCATCATCAAAGTTGTTGGGAACAATGATCCTTCGTCGTTGAAGTTTTTTGGGGTGAAGTTCACCGCGCCGGTCAAGCCCGGAGACACTCTGGAAACGCAGGTGTGGGAGATAGGACCTGGACCTTCTGGGACGACTGAGGTGACGTTTGTTACCAAAAACCTGAAGACTGGGAAGGTGAGAATGGATCGTTATTACCTCAGGGTGATCTCACCTGCTTGTTTTAGGTTGCTCTTGGCGGTGGTATCGCGTACGTCAAAAAGTCGGAGCAAGCAAAATTGTAGTTTTATCTCAT
>Ga0307516_10004954_pt1 | contig 16186 bp, 5 predicted proteins | sample 19_EM_MG_FD_203310 | JGI IMG/M metagenome (GOLD analysis project Ga0307516, IMG submission 203310) | Populus trichocarpa ectomycorrhiza microbial communities from riparian zone in the Pacific Northwest, United States - 19_EM | ecosystem: Host-associated > Plants > Roots > Unclassified | place...
TTCAAAATAAAACTATTATTATTATTATTATTATTATTATTATTATTATTATATATATAAAATTACTAGTAGAAAGCCTTGTAATATGGAAGGTGTACTAACAAGTGATTAATTCACTTGAATCTGTTCGTTGGGATTCTGCCGTGGTCGCTTTAATTAGGACCCAGAAAGAATAATTTGGAATGCCAATGGACAGAGGCACGTACAAAACATCATGGCAACATCTTTCCCTATCGAGCGCAAATCAATGAAACTTCGGTCTTATACATGTACAAATTACAAGAGGCAAGGTGCATGACATAACATTCTCCTATTTTCTTGCTGCTGAAGCTTCGGCCCTCTGCTGCTAGAGGAAACACAGCAAGAACAACTTGCCTGGATTAATCTTGACACCGAAACATTATACATGCAGAACAAAGTAAAGCACAAGAACCAGCACAAAGCAGAAGCTAAGGGTGAATTTCCTTCTTCGCCTCTTTTACAGTACTCTGTTCTCCTACAATCTTGCAGAAAAGATCAAGAGTGTGCCAGGGTTTACATTCACGGGCAAATCAGAACTTCAAGTCTTATGAGCACAAAGAGCAAGCCACACATGCATAAAACTTAGAAAAGGAGAGTAGTAATCCTACTACCAAACATTATACAGGACGAAAAAGAGCACAAGAAGAAGTAATGATCCCAAACCATATCCATCATCATTGCTAGAGCTACTACTTCCCTGTTTTGTACCAAAATACCTGCTGCCACGGGAGGGAAAGCATGAAGAAATCGTGTGTATGAGCAGTAACAGTAAAAGAGGAAACACCGTCCAGAAGTTGAACGCCACATCTTCATCACCTGCTTGAAATAGTGGCAGTATATAATCCGCAAGTGCCATTATCATAGGGCCAAAGATGACCAGACCCAGGACTCCCACCATTAGAGAGGGTACTATTGGTGATGGCCCCATTGGTCTTTAGTCTTTTGGATTCTCCTGCTTCAGCGGATGCTCAGGAACGACCTTCTTAATGGTTGACAGAGGAACTGTTTGTTGTGGTTGGAGATGACAATCCGATTCTTTTCTTTGGTTCAGTATGATTAGTTGACCTATGGCAACCTCCTTGCCTAAAAAGACCTCTAATCAAATTTATTTTGTATAATAAACGTTACATTCAAGGCCAACCAACCCAACTAATCCCAAGACAAATTAATTAAACTTCTTCAAGTACATCATAGTCATCCGACTAGGGGAGAAAAAACCAATGGACCATTTCCTTAGTTTAGTTCAGTGGTAATAAATAGAATAGTTTTCGGCAATGACAGTTATCTTCGATGCTTCCAGTGAGATCAAGCTAAACCAATAATGATAAGAAATGGAATGATAATGATAATGATGTTCAGAAACATCATCCAACTGATTCATATCCAAAAGCAATACATAAAGTTTGTTGTGGAAGAAACAGACGTGTAGAGAGAGACTGATGACAGCATGATTACAAACTATGTGAACTTCTATTGTTCTAGTCATTGTCATGTAAAATATTTAGATAACCGTAGTTAGATGATATACAAAAACCTAATCATATGTGGGGAAAAGGTTGAAAAACGATGCACTGTAGGTATATCAATTAGTTTTACATTCCTGAACTAAGACAACACTGATCGTCCTGCACTATCTCCTGCAACTACAGAATTACAACACTGTACACAGACAAGAGCATAAGATGGTGCAGATCTTCATATACAAACTTCTGTCCAAAATTCCAATCCAATCATGTACTGTATTTGAGATGTTGCTCATAAAAGTTGATTAACTGCAATGAAAGAAAAAGGAGGAATAGTAAATACAACAACAAAATCATAAAAATACTAGTGAAAAATTCATGAGTTCGAAGTAGTGCAACGTGGACAGGGAAGAAACTATACATAATCAGCAACATGATAATCAATTACCAGATGTGGATTATTAGCCTTGAGAAACTTGTTATCCACTGTTACTTCTTGTCCATCAGACCTGCAAAGTATGCAACCACTTGAAAAGATGACACTATGCTGCTGGAAAAAACATTAAACAAACATAAATCCAAAATTGCAGGAAACACAATCTATACATAATAAGAGAGCTCATGTGCTCTGGACTTCTAAACTCTGTTTATATGAGAATAAGAACAAGGATTTACTGAAGTAAGATTTGACCTATAAAGCTGTGTGTGTGGATGATTTTACAGGCAGCTAAGAGCAGATTGCTGTATTTTAACTATTATTTAATCATTCAGAGACGAAGCATTGATGATTGGTATATTGATTAGGGCTTTGGAAGCAATGCTTTTAGGACAACTTAGCGACTTATAACTCTCAATGATACATTTGTAAAAAGTGATAAAATTATAAAGTTGAAAGAATCATTTGTAAAAAGTGATAAAATTCAGGGGTTGATTTAATATTTTGTCCCATAAATTATGATTTAGGCCAACATTATTAACACAATAGATCCATTTTACACATTCACAACAAAGTTAAGTATAGGATTTCATTTCTTTCTTTTGACTTGATGCAATGGTGTTTTTCCTACTCCACCAATCGTTGATCCCACTCCAGTATTTAATAACCAAATTTAGCCTTCATTTCGACGTGCCACTTTTTCTATTAAATGGTCAGATTTCATCCTTATCAACTCTAAACATAGTAAGGCCAACATAATTTCTTCCAAAGAAGCCCAGCATAATTTGTTTGCGATACATGTAGTGTCTTCTAACAATATTTGACACTATATTTTAATTAATTAAGTTATTTTTGGAACTCATTTTAATAAGTTTTTAAGATTTTCTAAATTTAGAAGTACATATATGGTTTAGAGTTCATAATTACCTAAAATAATTTTTTTGTGATTAAAATACTTAATATAAAAAAAGAATTACATGAAAATATTTTTATAATACTATTCTGGTTTAGCTTTTATTCAACTACAACAAAGTGTCACATTGCTAGAAAATTATAGCTAAAATTGCAAGTTAGTTTTACAATCAAAATTAGCAATGTAAAACTTATTTGTCATAAAATCACAATTTACTTTTCAAAATATTCTACAATATCAAAATTTATTTATAAATTTTAAATTTCAAGATATATTTTCTATTATTTCCTTTTACATTAGGTTTAAGAGGATTTTTATAATTGATATTATTGAATTTCAATTGTACTTCAAGAAAATTATGGAGTAAGGTTAGTTTAGTCACTCAGTAATTCTGTGACATAGAATTAACAATTGGAGTAGGAAACATCACCCTTGACTTAAACATAAAATAAACCCTGAACTCATTTGAAACCAATTCCTCAACTAAAATTCCCAAACTTCACCAGTTTGACACTTTGATTTGTTCGTGGACAGAATCAAAGACCAAGAGATGATACTGTGCCTGACATTTAAGTGGTTCAAGACATTGTAGGAGAAATTTAAAGCAAGCATTGACAATGAGGCAGGTTATGGGTAGTGGTGAGGTTGGCAGGTGAGGGGGGCAATTTTGAAAAGGGAAGATTTTTATGTTTTTTTTTATAATGGAATGTTAGGTTATTATTATTATGTTTTACGAGGAACATGATAGCCACTCATATGATGTGTATACTTCATTTCACAATAAACACAATTCATAACCTTTAATGAAGTATTCACTAAGATAAGAAATATATATAAAAGAAGAAGAAGAAGAAGAAGAAGAAGAAGCCAATTCCAAAGTATGAAACTTCAACTACAAAAATAAGAGACAAGAATTCTCTGAATTATTTGAATCTGGGTTGGGAATAAATAGTTTGAGGAAAAATAATGTGAATGCAACAATATTTGGATAGCATGTTAAGATTGAATATGAGTGGTTTAGTTAGGTGAGGAAGAGTTGAAAAATACAGAGTTTAGGTAGATTTAATGATGAGAACAAGCAATCCTCGTGTTCAATTATCGACCCACCAACTGTACATAAAATAGCTATTCTATTAGCAAAGAAACCTTTTTTAAAATCAAAAAACTAAGAAAACCTTAATTAAAAGCTAATAGGTGAAATGTAACTTGTATCCTCCAAAAATAACTTTTTTAACATTCAAGAACCTTTACGATCATTATCAACATTACCTAAAGTACTATTGGCATTGGCTGCTTTTCATCTGTCGGCTCTTTGCTCTCTCTTGAGCCCCAGTCCAACTGTTTTTAAATTTCCTCTCTATCTTGTCTATAATAATTTGTTTCACTGATCTCTAGCACGAATACATCCCTATACTTAAATATTTTTTATAATAAGTGAATAAAATAAAATAAAAGCATAAGAAGTGTGCAACCCAAGGTAACTTACATGTTAACCATAGAACCAAAAAGAATGAAAGTTTAAAACCATTTAACCATTTCCAGGAGAAAAGGGAAAGGAGGAATGACAACATAAGGTTACAGATGACCAAGAAAACATTTTCCTCAAAAGCCCTCTTGTTGTAGTCCACCCACAAAGATTTTGCGATGCACTCAATGAGAAACAAGCTTAGAAACTTTAGCATTTAATCTTTGATTTTGTATATTTTGATATTTCCTGTAAATCTAGTCTATTTTTGGATTTTTTTTCTTGCTTAGGAATATTAATACTATTTAGAAATCTTAGCTTATTTAGGAGCTAGAAATTTTCTATTTCACTCTTAGTTTAGGACTAGAAGGGCTTTTGGTTCCTATAAAAGCAGCACTTATTCTGCAAAACTACAGGACTTTGAATATGGAATTGTGAGTATTTGATTTAATTTGAGGGTTGCGCACCCTCGGGAATCCAAGGATTTTTAGTCTACTTGCCCCATGTCCACTTCAACTACCGTGTGTTCTGTCTTCCTCTTCTCTTTTATCTAAGCACCCTTCTTCCATCTATTACTGCAACAGCAATCTTGGATTATTCACAACTATAGTAAGAATCCCAAACCCTACTAAACACATCCTTAATCAATCTCAATTCTAAATACAACAAACCCTAAGCCTAATTTTCTAAACCTGGCTCATCATGAACACTTTGTGGGACAAAAATCCAAGTTGACCGTCATTATTTGTTAAAAAGGTAATTGTGCCTCAACAAGCTATTTCAGTCCTCTCCTTTCAAATCAGTTCCATGCAGACTAGCCATGATAAAACTAGGGTGTTAGTTAACATGAAAACAAAAGGAGAAACATTAGTTATCATAGCCGAAAAGAACCTGCAAAGCAAGTGACACAATTATAATTCCAGAGGATCCAACCACATCATGAACAGCCCGTCTAAAAGAGGCTTTAGTGATACTGGCTATTCTCACTTCTTGTTCTCTTTCCTGTTAACTGCCCTGCACTTCCATGAAACGTTTTGCTACATCCAGCTCAATTAAAGATTTTCTTAGTCCCTCAAACCTTTCCGCACTATGGCACTAACCACAAACACCGACTCTACACTATAACAACCATTGCAAATAAGCAACAACCATTGCAAATAAGCATTACCCTCCCAATCCTGGGATTACAGCAACGCTTGATTTCTTGAGTTGAGTACGAGATCCATTAAATTTTGTGGCATTTCTGAGATACTGAGGCTCTGTGGTTTTCTATTGAGCAGGCCTTCATTTCACTCTTTTACAGGAAGGTCTCCCATTAATGCAATGTGGCCAGGAAGAGATGTTATAATCGATAATAGGCTATGTAAATCTTAAAAGGCATGTATTTTCTCAATAAATGATGGTCAGAATAAATAATGAAACTCCAGCTATTCTCAAAATGTTAGTTCCACCAACAGAAGCATAAGAAGAAAAAGATATCATTAAATTTCACACGGGAGAGATCTTGAAGTTGGAGTAAAATGACATACCTTAATGCACGAAAGGTTATCAGCACATCCTGGACATTGTCAAACACAGAGGCTGAAAAGCCTATAGGCTTGAGGATCTTGGTGATAGCAAATGCATTTATGGAATTTCCAGTCATTGGCATGTGACTTGAATTACCCCAAGTTAAACTAGGATTTTCAATCCCTGGTTGTGCAGCTGCACCGGTAGAGCCAACTGAGAAATTTCCAGATGAATTCGGTAAGAAAACTGGTTCGCACATGACAGAGTCTTTTTTGAACCTCTTCACAGAACCAGACTTTCTTTTCTTAGCACCTGTGCATCGACTGTTCTGAACAAGGTCCACATAATCAACCTTGGGAAGCCCATTTGCAATCCCATTACCTTCTGAAGCCTTTTCTTCTTGGAAATGTATTGTGAACTTATTTGTGTTTACATCAATGTTAGGAATTGTTCCAATAAGCTCGCTAAGCTTTGGATCATATTCATTATCCTCTTTCCTTTCAAAAATATGCTTTGAACCGTTTATGGACCCATTCTCATCAGTTTGCTTTGATGTTTTGATGTTATTTACATCTCCACTACTCTCTCCTCCATGACCTAAGCCGATAAATTGAGAGGGTGAAGGTAGATCGGCAAGCAATGAGTTATTGAGAGGAGCAGAAGGGAGATGTTTATCCGCAATACTTACTTCAACATCCATTACATTGTAGACAGCAGAGGAACGTGGCTGCTTCTTCTTGGAGGGAGTATGCGGAGCCCCATGCTTGCGTTTCCGCTTTCGTGAAGACCTACCTGACCGCAAGCTTCAAATCCATCAGACAAACAACAGAAAAGGGTTGGCAAAAGAAAAAAAAAATACAATTGTTAGTAAATAGGGAATTGCATTAAGTAAATATATACTCTAGTCATTTTGACTGCCAAAAAAACAAAAACTCAAATAAAAGTAATTTGACACTATACTTATGCTCTTTGCTTCTTATTTGCCACAAAGAAAAAACAAAGTTGAAGGTTAGCCAAGCCAACAACTCATTTATCACTTAGATTATTTGAATGAATGTCACCTAGAAAAGGTAGCATTTGGTCACTATTTCGGAATAAAAAAGACGGAGATGGCTAGAACAAAAGGGACGAGACAAAACAAGAGACAAAAACAAAGTTGTGTTTGGTAGTGGTATTCAAGACAGAGTAAATGTCTCTTTATTCTTTTTGATTGATGCAGGTCAAGACAAAACAAAAAATGTTTGTTTTATCCTTGATATATATTGCCATCTAACTTGCAATGTTTAGAACAATAAATAGATAGCATTATTTTCACTTTATTCTATAATACGCATTAATTTTATTAACTAACTTAAAACGGTAATTTCTCCACCCATCAAAGTCATGTTAAAAAAGGATTTGTAAATATCATAAAAAATAATTCATTGCTAAGAAAACAATACAATTACATTATAATTTAATCAGTCATTAAATCATTTCTCCAAATATATTTAACAATAAAATAAACAATTAAGCAAATCATATATCAAATAAAATACATGCACCAACATAAAATTAAAATCTAACTTGGTTGAAAATGCAAGATAATAATTTCATCACAAATGCACATTTTTTGTTCTCAATTTCTCATTCAATCTCCCACTTTTCATCATTAAATCCAATTTGTTAGAGAACATAACTAATTTTCATTTCTCTACATTATATATGTTTTAATTATTATATTATTTTTTTCATAATGATATTAGTTTTTTACAACAATGCTGATGTTAATCTCTCTCTTCTCTCTCTAATTTATATTTCTCATATTTCTTATGATTTTATATTTATTATTTTCCAGTTTTTAGTCTAATGATGGAAATTCAGCTAATTAAAATAAATGGTTCAGATATGAATGTAAGGATATAAATTGAAATCACGAAATGATTAAAAAAGACATTTGTGTAAAAAAAAATAAACAAAAAAAAAACTTGGTTTTGTCTCTGTTTTTATCCTTCCTTTTTAGAGGGACATAAAATTGACTAAAAAATGCACTTGAGATACCCAAACTCATTTCTATCCCAGCTATCTTTGTCTCTTTGATTCCGAAACAATAACTAATCGCTATCTAAAAGATACTTATCATTTGCTTTGATATTCACAGCAACCAAACAATCTTAAGAAAATAAGGAAAAGAAAGCAAATCTACCTCTCTTCAAATGCATCAATGACGTCAGAACACGACTGCAAATTCTCCAAGGGCTCCCAGGTGTTTGCTGTTTCAGGCCATCCTCGCCTTTATAACAAATAAAGCATATCAGTCAAGAAATTACCTAGAATCAATAAAGTGGATTAGTTGCTCCTTATATTAGTCCTACCATCATGTCATACAAGGTAAGAACCAGTAATATACAAAATTGGAAGCAGAAAAATGTAAAACCTTGATGGGATATAAGAGAGACACTCACCATTTAATAAGATACTGCAACTGACCCTATTTTTGCAACAATTGGAGAGTCATTTGCCATCATCATCAGCCACAGTTAGCAGCACAAACACACACACACATAATCAGAAAAATTATCAACAAAAAAAAAAGCAAACAAACAATTGACGTCCATTCTAAGCCTCCCCACTAGAAAGCAAGAAGTCCAAACAAAAGAATTAAACACAAGATTCTAAAAAATGGGTGTATCATAATTTACAATAAAAAAACATAAGAAAGATGTGAATCAGACCTTTCGTACTCGTTTTCGACGAATAGCCTCGATTTCGAAGAAACCCTCATCAAGTTTAGTCCTTTCTTCATCAAATAAATTGCCTTTCTCATCTTTTCCTTTGGGGTCCTCTTCCTCTTCCTCTTCATCATCATTATCCTCTTCCTCTTCTTCTTCTCCTTCAGTTTCCTCTCGATTCTCCCCATTATCAACCCAGTTTATCTCCTTTTCTTCACCAATATTCCCTTCCCTCACTTGGGTCTCAATTAAACTGTTACTACTGCCCTCTGCAGTATCAGCCAACACTGGATTTGCTGTTGCCTTCCTCTTTCCCTTCATTTTTTTCAAAAAAGTTTGATCCTTTTTGGAGGGAAATGGAGGGGAGAAAGGTGATTTTGTATTTGGAGTTTGGCTTGGAAATATGGATGGCAGAGTTCTATACCTACCGCTGTGTGTGTGTGTGTGTGTGTGTGTGTGTGTGTGAAAATGAATGTGAAAGTGGGAGAAGGAACTGACCTGACAACAAAACAGAGGTCCTTTTGCCTGCTTCGAGTGTTCTTTTTCTAAGATTAGATTTTCTTTTCTTTTTGAGAATTCAAAATCTTTATTCTTTACCCTATCCATTAAATTATAAATTAATCTCTCTAATTTTAAGAAATAAATTAATCGGTTCCTTTATCTGAGTAAGTTTGGCGTGGTTAGTAGAGTGTAGTTATAATTATTTTTTAAATAATTTTTTATATTGAAATATATTAAAATAATATTTTTTTATTTTTTAAAAAATTATTTTTAAAATTAGTATGATAAAATATCCAAAACATACAAAAAAAAAAAATTAATTTTTTTAAAAATAAAATTTAAATTTTTATGAAAATACGGTTTACACCACGTTCCTAAACAGCCTCTTCAAAAACTAAATTTTTTTTTCCATTTCAAGATTTTCTTTTACATTTTTCTCTTTTTGAGATTTTAAAATCTTGATCCAATCGAGTAAATTCAATGAATTAATTAGTTTTTTTGCACTTAATATTACTCTATTATAAACAAATGTCTTATTTTCTCGTAAATATTTATTTCATTTCTCAAAACTATAGAGATTAATTTATAATTTACTCTACCCCTGCCAACAAACCTATCCAATATCATCTCTTTTTCTTTCTCTTTTCAAAAGAAAGAAATTCTTTCAAATTATAATGTATTACCATTTATAAGTATATTTATTATAAAATTTTACTTTTATGTTTATAAAATAAAATAAATAAATGTATTACCATTTCCGTTGTGAATCGGACAAAAACAATTAAATATAACAAAAAAATATTTAGATTATAGAAAACTATTTCATCTTGCTATTAAATTCAACTTAACAGGTCAACCATGAAATTTCTTAATTTTTTACTTAACTTGGATTTAAAATTAAATTATATAAGAGTTATCTTAACTTGAACTAATTGATTTGGCCAATCCAAAACTAATCTAGAGAACCAGTAAAAAAAAATTCTAAGGATGAAATTGATAAAAATATATATATATATTTTGATCGAAATCCTTGCCTAACCAAGTTTCAAATTAAATTATGTGGTGAAAATTGTTTTAATGTGATCTAGTTGACTTAACCAGTCCAAAAACAACCCGGCTGACTAGTAAAAAAAATATAAAAAGAAAATTAAAAAGAAAAAAATGATGAAATTAATAGGAAAAATAACATTTTCAAATAATTTCTTGTTTAGCCTGAATTTAAAATTAAAGTATGCAAGAGTTTGTTTTGTGTAACTAATTTACCTAGATGATTCAAAAACAACAATTATTAAAAAAAAATTTAATACTTGCTTTTCATACAGTGAAGCAAGTGCGTTGCAACCCACTTCTTTTAAATTTTAAAAAAATTCAATATTTATAAATAAAAATATATATATAGATATTGTTAACATGATTTTCAGTAATAAGCAAATTTCTAAGTCCTTAACTCAAAGTATAATACATACGTTTAATAAAACAGGTTGAGGATCACATAAGCCAATAAATACTAAATAGATATTTCAACATTAACCATTGACAAATTTGTGCAGATAAATTTATCTAATCATGTGCTAGGAAAAGCCCTTTAATTTTTTTTAACTTAATTATATGGAACTAATATTTTTTATAGAAAGAGTAATACTTCAAATTCCATGAAACAAAATTATTTGTTAGTAAAAATCTCCTTTTTCTTATTAATATCTTTAACTTTTTTAAAAAAAAAACTATAACATTTTTATATGCTAATTGTTTGATAAATCATCAATGTGCTCTCTTTTTTACAAAAAACTTTTCATCACAATATTTATTTCTTAGATAATATTCAATCATGTTCCAAATTCCAGTTCTAAAACATAACACTATTTATAATTTTAATGTGAATATATTAAAAGACATAATAATAATAATAATAATACAATGGTCACATGTTGTTGCAAGAAACTCTTTGAAAGTGTTATTAAACATGGCTCGATTCATCATCCTTGAAACCCTCCGTCTTGAATCATTGGCTAGCTCGAGTCTTAAAATAAACTATGTGGGTGTTGACTTGATATAATCTAGTTGACTTTGTGAGTCTAAAAAACACCTAAAAGATTGGTGAAACATGGTTTGACTTTAAAAAAAATTAAAGACAACATAATTGTTTTTTCAATATTAGAGCAGCGACATATCAGATCAATTCATCAAACTCCCAACCTAATTCATTATCTTGATTGGGTATAATAACTCTGTATTTTTTCTGAAACTATTGTTTATTTAATTATAAGATAAAAAAAATCAACAACCACAATAGAACAACCAAATAAAAAAATAATTATTTTATTAAATAGACTTTAATAAAATAATATCTTGAACTTTCAAAAATAAGTATAGGTACGTAGAACTATGTGCTTGAGTCTTTAGCTTTTTTTCTCAAATTGAATGAATGATGTGTCATCCATTTAGTTTTTTTTTTCTTTTTAAGAACAGACAACGTGTTGTCTATGAATCTAGATTTTGGCAACCACATAGGTTACTAGAAAATCTAGTCCCTTTTTTTACTCAAAAACTTGATTTTCATCTCATTTTTATTTACAAACACATCAAAAACACTCTAATAACCACAAGAAACTAATTCTTCAACTAAAAAAACCTTATAATTGGTTCAAAAACATAAAATCAAGCTGAAAACAAAAAAATCTCTCAACCCTAATATATTTTTACAGGCAATATAAAAGGTTAAATACATCTCAACAACACTTCTCTCATTAAGAAGAACACTTTGACATCAATTTTGATAATTTTTTTCAACTAAATCGAACCAACCAATCTCTTTCTCCATTTCACCTTCTTACATTGACTTTCTCTCTCATTTCTCGAGCTCAAAGACTAAAACATGAAAGAAAATAAAATTCTAGATCAAAATATAAGAACTTCAAAAACATAGAAAAAAAATATGAAAATCCTTAAGGACTTAAAATGTTATAAGCATGCCCCAACCATAGTAAAAAGTAGAAGAAGAAGAAGAAGAAGAGGAAGAAGAGCCGAAGAATTTGTTATGTATCAATTTTGGTCTTTAGAGTCTTAATTATGTTTATTCAAGAAAGTTAAATTTAATTTTTCCAAATTAATTATCAATTTAATGTTAAAATAGTTTTTAAACATTGTGAGAAATCATTTCCAAGTTAGCCAGGAGAAATTGCCAATTCTAACCTTAAATTAAGTAAATGTGAAAGAATCACATTGACCAAAAAAAATTAAAAAAATTAATTAATTAAAGATTTGTGAGCCCTCTTAGTGTTTTTTTTTTAAATAGTTATCTTTTCTCTAGCAAAAAGTAATTCTTGATTAACAAGTCGAATATTTCATGAAATCTTGTAAATAAAACAAGTCTTATAAACTTGATTTTGATGGTGCCTTCTTTGACTTGTACATTCCTATATGTTTTATTTATTAGCAAAACAATAAAAGTTTTGGCTAAATCACTCAAGCCACGCACATAAAAATACTATTTATTGTAATAGTTTTTTTTTAATTTAATTCTTTAATAATTTAATATTTTTTTTATTTTTTTTAATTTTATCTTTCAATATTAAGTTGTTTTAAGAATTATACTTCATAATTTTTTTTTTATTTTCTTTCTATTGGGTTATATACTAATCTCATGAGTTTATTTTTTTTTTCAACCTTCAATATTAGATTTGTTGGAAGTGGGGTTTCATAATTTTTTTCGATTTACTTTTATGAATTTATCTCAATCTCATGACCCAAGTTGTGGATTTAACAGGTTAACTCGGGTGGAATCGAGTTATTTTTTTGGATTGCTTTTTTTAATTGATTTTTTTATATCATCCTTCAACATTGAGTTGGTTGGAAATTGAGCTTCATAAATATTTTTTATTTGTTTTTTATTAGGTTATTATGATCTTATGACTCGAGTTGTGGGTTTGGCAGGTTGACTCTATTCATTTTTTGGGTACCTTTTTAATTGGGTTTTGTAATTTTTTTCAATTTACTTTCCATAGAGTTATCTCGATTGGGTTGAATTAGGTCGCGAGTTTGACAAGTTGACCCAGGTTTACTTGGTTCATTTTTTTATCATTTTTAATTGAATATTTGTTTTCAATGTCACCCTCTAACAACTCAATCTTCTTTTTTGTATTTAGTTTCTTTTCAAATTTAACTTCAATATTAAGTTGTTTAGAAATAGGGTTTTATAATTTTTTTCAACTAGCTTTTTATTATGTTATTATGATCTCATGAGTTTAGTTTTTTTTTTTTTATCGATTGCAATCTTCAACATTGGATCTATTGGAATGGAGCTTTGTAATATTTTTCACTTGCTTTATATGAAGTTATCACCATCTCATGACGCAGGTGATGAATTTAACATCTTAGCTTGGGTTGACTTAGATTTTTTTTTTAATTTCATCATTAATATTGGGTCAATTAGAAATTGAGTTTCATAGTTTTTTTTACTTGCTTTCTATAAAGTTATCACGACCGCATGATCCAAGTTATAAGTTTGGTAGATTAATCTGGGTTGATTCGGGTAGTTTTTTTTATCCTTTTTTTAATTTAATATTTTCTTTCAATCTTATTTTTTGATATTGAATTGATTAGGAATTGACCTTTACAATTTATTTTGATTTACTTTGTATAATGTTATCATTGTCTCATGACCTCGGATCATAGATTTGACAGGTTAATACGGGTCTATCTAATATATTGTCATTTCAATATTTTAAAAAAAATATCATCCAATATGTTATCATATCAATATTTTAAAAAATATATCATCCAGTATATATTATATTTCAAGTTTATGATTATTTTTTTAAAAAAACTCAGCAATACTTAAAATGTAAAAATAAATGAATAAGTTGGTTCTTCTATCCATAGCCGTAAGGAAATCATTTTTAAAGAACAACCTACTAAGAGTGTGTTTGGTATTGCGGTAACTGTTGTGGTTGTGGTTTGAAAAAAGTTATTTTATAAAAAGTACTTTTAGTTGAGGTTGGTTTGAAAAAATAGGTGTTTGGTTAAAACTGTGGTTGAAATTGAGGTTGAAGAAAAAGTAGTTTAATGTGTTTGGTTAAAAGTGCTTTTGAAATTGAGGTTATAAAATAATTTTACAAAATATATATTAATATTGATGGTTTTTAATTTAAATATTATGGAGTTAACTATTGTTATTACATCGTGAAATAAATCATACTTTATATATATATAAAAATTATTGTTTCATTAAACTATCTACAATTCCATTACATACAAAATTCATCCTACAAAAACTACAAAATTAGGTAAAATATTATCAGGAATAAAATTGAGATTATAGTACAAGTAAATGTAATGCACCTTAAACTAATTTTTTTTTTTAAAAAAAAATTGTTGTTCACATAAAAAAAAAACTGTTCGGTGAACAGTAGAGCCATGCATCCACTGTTCACTGAACAGTGAAGCATGGTTCTTTTCTTGCAACGTGCAAGAAGCAACTCCTAGCTGCTTCCTTTGTTCCTGTGTTTCAAACGCTGTATTGCATGGGTTCCATGTACAGTAATAAGCAGTTCTTACTTAATCAAACAGCTTGCATAATTTAGCCGCAGGAAATGTGAAAGCCACCACGTAGCCAAACAGGTTCTAAGAGAAACCACGAGGAAATATAGATAGAACAAAGGATTTTAAAGTTCCATCTGCACCGACAATTTTGAATTTTAATGAAATATTAGATAGAAAAGGATATATATTTTCTTCCAATAAAATCATTATATTTTTGCTGTCCACTAATTTAAAACCCGAAACTATAGTGAAATAACATATAATTTATAATTGTCTATATCTATGACAAATTAATGATTTTATTTATCTTTTCTAAAAACAACGAACTTGGAATGTTTTCATGCAAAGAATCTATATATATATATATATATATATATATAAGGAAAATGGTAAGTAGCATCTAATATTTTTTTTTTAGTTTAACGTGGGTGTCCGGACCAGCTTGCGCGCACCTCGACTAAACCCACGGGCTCTGAAGTTAACGACCATGTAAGCTTTCAGTGATCATCATATGAGCAACCACATGGCTCGAATCTGAAACCACAAAAAGAGCAAACCTCTTGATCCCAAACTCTTACCACTGGACCACCACCTAGATGGTTCATCTAATATTTTTTAGTAGGTGACCTCGTTCTACCTGTTTGGGAATGTGGTTGCGATTACTTTTCAAAGTGTTTTTAATTTAGAAATATATCAAAATAATATTTTTTTTGTTTTTTAAAAATTATTTTTGACATCAGCGCGTCAAAATGATCTAAAAACACCAAAAAAATATTAATTTGAAGTAAAGAAAAAAATAAAAAATATTTAAATTTTTTCAAAAGTGTTTTTAAAACGCTAAAACAAAAAATATTAGTAGTACTGTGCACTTTATATTTTTCTTAAATCTATCAAAAAATTATATTTTTCTATCCATTAATTTAAATGCCAAAACTATACTGAATTAACATTCATTGTATATTTGTCTATATCTATAACAAATTAATGATTTTATTTATTGACGAATGAATTAAATTGGATTTTTCACAGTTATGATTTAAGACCAGCAGAGTAATTGAGCAGCTTGATCACTAGTATAACGGGTTAACAAGGTGATTTCCATGCTTTTCTTTAAAATAAGATTTATATCAAAATAAAAAACTCTGTATTTAAGTTATTAAATAAAAAAGAGAATGTTGAGTGAAAAAATTAGTATATGGAGCAACAAAAAAATGTGTGGAGAAAGCAGGAGTACAGAATGTGGCCCTGTGTGGTTTGCTCTATTGTTTTATATTATGTTATTTTTATTGTATAAACTTAAACAAATTTATATAATAATCTCAAATATTTATATATTTTTATCACATCAGTTTATCTTGTGAGAAGTAGGATAATCATGAAAAATACTTACAAGATAGCTGATGGTAAGCGGAGAAGATAGCTGATGTTATTGCTTGTCATTTGTTTCAGCGCCTAAGTATCTCATTGGTGGCTGGGTGGGCAGTGGGTACCCTTTAAGGTGTCATGTGGGTGGTGGGTTGCCGTTACCGGAGAAAGGTAGACGTTCTACGATCAATGATTGACTGTTTTTAAACTCGTTACTTTGCATTGTAAAGTGACCAGGCTATTGAAAACCAGGGCAGCCAC
>Ga0307516_10004955_pt1 | contig 16180 bp, 13 predicted proteins | sample 19_EM_MG_FD_203310 | JGI IMG/M metagenome (GOLD analysis project Ga0307516, IMG submission 203310) | Populus trichocarpa ectomycorrhiza microbial communities from riparian zone in the Pacific Northwest, United States - 19_EM | ecosystem: Host-associated > Plants > Roots > Unclassified | place...
TATGTTCTGGGGGCGTGGGTTTACCCCCCCCCCCCCCCCCCCCCCGTCCCGTTTCCCGCTTGCGTCCAAGACTTTCTTATTATACCGGGCGCTCAAGACGTTGCGTCGCGAGCAGCTTCCTCCTCTTCCTCCTCTTCTCTCCCCAACCATCCCGCTGGGCCGTGAGCGTGCGATTCTTCTCCTTGACACCCCCCTCCGTCATCAGTTTGCTGATACCGAATTCCAGACACCTGACGAAAAAAAAGCTCTGCGCCATCGCGGTAGTTTCCGTCCGTTCAGCCTTCCGCGGCGCGCAACTCCCCTCACCGATCCGGACCCGCAACGAGCCGACGTGTCGTTCATCAAGTCGATTTTCGACCGAACGGTTGTCTACAGACTGTGAGCGCAATCCTAGAAGTTTGCGGAACGCGGGAGGAGGAGATCGTGGAACGGAACGTGTTGATACCGTAGTGCAAGCAGAAGCCTTAAACCGGCATTTGCCGTCGCGCGCGTTTTCCACGAGTCGCACCGTCGCATTTCCGTCCATCCGAAGCGTATCGCCCAGCAGCAGTAGTCCACGAGGGAATTTCGGTGTCGCGTTTGTCGCGAGAAAACGATGCCGCCGAAACGCAGCGCAAGTACCTCTGACGGAATGAACGGCGACGGGTCGGGATTTATCGGCGGTGATGAGTTCACGCACGCGGTGAGAAAGCGCCTGTCGACTTCGACGAGGACAGGTCAGGCGTGTGATCGGTGCAAGGTATGAAATCCGCGATATCACAGCTTGTAGCGTGGGGAGTGTCGGAGTGTTGTGTTCTGACTCCAGTTTAGGTCCGCAAGATAAGATGCGACGGTCTACCCGGTGGCTGCTCTCCCTGTATCCAGAATCGAACGGAATGCAAAACAACCGATAGGATATCGCAGAAAGCCATACCGGTTAGTCCACTGCTTGAACCGCCGTTGGTATCGTCGAGTGTTCACTGACCGGACCTGTTGTAGCGAGGCTATGTGGAAAACCTTGAATCGAAAAATATGGAGCTAGCGAATCGCATTAAGGAACTGGAAACGGCCCTCATCGCAGCACAAGCCAGTGCTCGGGCTCCGGGAAATGGATATGCACCCTTCGAGAGTCAGGACTGGGCTACCAACGGAAACAAACCGGCTCCTAGGTTGTCGAACTCATTTTCGGAACGGACTACCGAGTACCAGCCCTTGAATGGTGGCATCATTGGAGCCGCAGAACGAGCCTCTCCAGGCTCGAGGGCGACCAATTTCCGTCCAGGGAAATCGAGCGTACACTACGTTGGGATATCTGCAAGCAACTCATATCTCAGCTCGATGAAGGAGACCGCGCTGTCGGTGCTGGGGGTGAACATCGATCTGTCGGCGTTGGATCCGAGTGAGCCAGCCAACCGGAGCTCCTCGACGAGACTGGACGAAACCTACGGAAGCTGTTTGTCGACTGTGTTCAACATCAATCCGAACGTACCGAAGCCCGAATTGCCTCACAAAGAGGAAGGCATGCAGTACATCAACTACTTCTTCATGATCTCTCACCCGTATCTTCCCATCCTGCACAGACCTACGTTCGTCAGAATGGTAAGCCCAAACGCCGAGTGCGCTTGACGGTTGGACTATTCTGACAATGCATTTCCCATGTAGGCTGAGCGTGTTTATTCCGACAAAACCTTCGAACCCACAGCCGCGCAGATAGCAATGTTGCACATGGTTCTTGCTATCGTTCACTTCCAAAACGCAGCGAGTGACCGCCTCAAGAACAGAGGCCAGATTTCGCAGTCTTCTGGCGGTGTGATGGAGCGTTCTCGGCGTCATTACCACTACGCCATCTCACTACTGTACGAGCTGATGTCCGGTTCTTCGCTGGAAGACCTTCAAGCCATAGGCTTGATTCTTCAGCATCTGCGATCCTTCCCCAAACCCGGCGGTTCGTGGCTCTTGTCCCGCATGGCGGTGTCGATGTGCCTGGAGCTCGGCCTTCACCGCTCCTCGAAGAAGTGGTCGTACGACCACACAAACACCAATCTAATCGAGATTGAACTCCGGAAGCGTGTCTTCTGGTGTATTCTCACACTCGAAGTGTCTCTGGCGTCGAGACTAGGCCGTCCGATGAGTATCCGTGAAGGAGACTTTGACGTTGAGTACCCCGAGAGGATCGACGACGAGTACATTCTCGAGAACGAGATCCTCAAGCCTGAAGACGGACATGAAGATTGCGAATTCGACGTCGCAATCGAGATGTTTAAGCACGCGACGTTGACGATACAGATACATTGCACGCTCTACAGTGTTGCAAGACCTTCGAGGGATAAGTACGTCGCCTTGGTAGAGGATATCGAGGGGAAACTAAAGAAGTGGCGCGACAACCGACCCAAGAGTTTGTGTGAGTATCCATCCGGAAATCCCGACGAATGCCTTTCTGACCAGATCACAGCATTGGACTCTCCGACGCCCGCGAGACAGTTCCAGGCTGCACATCTTCATTCGTGGTATCATGAGTAAGTTCTACCTTCCGTCACAAGACGGCACTCCTAACCTGCTTTGGTAGGGACCGCATACTTCTACGCCATCCTTCGTTGGACTTGTCACCGTCGCCAACGTTCAGCGGCGACTGCATAAGGGTTTGCGTGGAGTCGTCGAGGGAAATCTTACGCCTAACGGATAGCCTTCGCAAAGGAAACCACTACCTAGATACTACCTGGTACGGCGCGACCGTGCAACTGCTCGCCACCCTCACGATTCTGTTCTCTGTCTGGGACAAACGGGACAGTATCACACCGGAGGAAGTGGCTCAGGTCAGAAACGACATGGATTTGTGCATGGATGTCATGGGTGACCTTGGCAGCCTCCTAGGATCTCCGCAACGCCTGAGAGAGGTCGTCCAGATCCTGACATACCGCACCATGGAACTTCTGAACCAGAACGCCGAAAAGGCAAAGCGTGCATCCACTTCTGCCGGAATGCCACCATATGCGTCCTCGAACCCTTATCCGCCTGTGACGACGCCAGCTATCCCTATAAAGCTCCCTCCGAATCCTAACGACTCCGGCCCGAGCTACCCCCCAAACCAGGCCGACTACGCCGTACTCCACGCTGAGTCTCGCACGAGCAGTACGATTCCCGTCTACGGCGATCCACTGGTGCCCTCCGGTGACCATGTCTACGATACCGCCAACTTTGTTCCTTGGGCCGCCTTTCACGGCAATGAATCATGGCGCCAGTACGTTCAAGGCGTCGGCAACATTGGCACTATCGAAAACTTGGATTCAAGCGAAACATATGCATCGTCGGCACTGATCGGTCTCAGCCAGGACTGCGGACAGAACGGCGGATACAGCAGTGCCGGTCCGCATCCGCCAACCAGTGGATTGGCGCTCCTGGGTGCACCTGGTGGTCCGCCCAGCGGTCCCCAACAGTCCACCCAGTACTCTCATACCAGTCCTGAAGGGAGTAGCCAATCGTGGCCATTGAACATGAACAATTTCACCTACCCCGGGGGATCGGATACCAACATTCGTGGAGGACAGGATGCCGGTGGGCCACCAAACGGCGGATAAATCGACGAGGAAGCGGATGTGGATTTGAAGATTCTACATGCTGCTGTGCGCACCCGTGTAAATGTTCGTGCTTGCCTTGGGGTTCCTAATTGGGGTTTCTTTTGGAGTTGCGATTTGTGTGTACTAGGATATATTTTCCTTATCTCGTAGCGCTTATTCATGTTTTCTGTTTCTGGGTGGGTGGCTCAACGATTTGAATCTCCTTTTTCCCTTTTGCACTTCGCGTGGTCGTTTCTTTTTTTTGGTGGTTCGATATTGGGATACCTCGAGAGATTTCTAACTACTACTTGTAAGTAAGATTAGCTTGGCTTTGTAAAGGTACTCGGACCAAAGTCATCTAGAGACTAAAGTTCACTGTCACCCTCTATTTTCGTTGAACCAGCAAGATAGCGATCTGTTGGGCGTTTGAACATTGCTATATAACAATCTTCCTAGCAGTCCGCTTTCTTCTCTCCTCTGCTTGCTCTCTCGTCATCCGCCGCTGCGGCGCAATGACGGAGCGTCTCAATCTCCCTGCCGAAATCCGCACATCTCCCGTACTCCTGCCCCCTTCCCCTCTGCTGTCTTGCGACCGTTCCGCCTAGGAGAGGTAATGTATAAGCGACTGCAACTCCACATCTAACCCTTCAGCCCTTTTCTCCGCCTCTTCCCTCTTTGCTCTCTCGACATCTGCCTCGGCGGCTCGGCGACGAAGCGTCTCCATCTCCTTGCCAAACTCCGCGTATCTCTCCTCGTGCTCCTGCTGCCGTCTCGCATTCTCCTCCTGTCTCCGCTCTTGCGACTCTTCCGCCTCAGCGAGCCATCGGGTAAGCGTCTGCAAATCCATATTAAGCTCCACAATCGTTTTCTCCGCCTCTTCCCTCTTTGCTCTTTCGTCGTTGGTCTCGGCGGCCCGATGGCGAAGCGTCTCGATCTCCCTGCAAAAAACTGCATATCTCTTCTGGTGCTCCTGCTCCCGTCTCGCCCTCGCCTCATCTGCCTCGGTCACTCGGCGACGGAGCGTCTCGATCTCCCTGCTAAAATCCGTATTCTCCCCCCCCTCCCCGTCTTTCTTTGCTCTCTCATATACCGCAGTGGCTAGACTGCGGAGAATCTCGATCTCTCTGCCGAAGTCTGCACATCTCTCTTCGTGCTCTTGCTCCTGTTTCGATTTTGCTTCACGTGCTTCGGCTGCTTGTTGACGGAGCATCTTAATCTCCTTGACAAAACCCGCGTTTCTCGTCTTCTCCTCCTCTTCCCTCTTTGCTCTCTCGTCGTCGGCCTCGGCGGCCTGACGGCGAAGCGTCTCGATCTCCCCGCCAAAATCTGCACACCTCTTCCCAATTTCCTCGTTTTCCCTCCTTGCTTTCTCGTCATCTACCGCAGCGGCTCGACGACGGAACATCTCGACCTTCCCGCCAAGATCCGCATATTTCTTCTCGTGTTCCTCCTCTCGTCTCGCAATTGCCTCATTTGCCTCGGACACTTGTTGACGAAGCCTCTCAATCTCCTTGACAAATTCTGTGTTTTTCTTCTGCTCCTCTTCCCTCCTTGCTTTCTCGTCATCTACCGCAGCGGCTCGGCGACGGAGCGTCTCGATCTCCCTGCCGAAATCCGCACATCTTCTCTCGTGCTCCCGCTCCTGTTTCGCCTTCGCCTCGTCTGCCTCGGCCACTTGTTGACGGAGCCTCTCAATCTCCTTGACAAATTCCGTGTTTCTCTTCTGCTGCTCTTCCCTCCTTGCTTTCTCGCCATCTACCGCGGCTGCTCGATGACGGAGCCTCTCGATCTCCTTGCCAAGATCCGCATATCTCTTCTCGTGCGCTTCCTCCCGTCTCTCTTTTACCTCATCTGCCTCGGCCAATTGGCGACGGAGCCTCTCGATCTCTTTGCTAAACTCCGTATTTCTCTTCTCATCTTCCCTCTTTGCTTTCTCGCCACTTACCGCAGCGGCTAGACGACGGAGAATCTCGATCTCCCTGCCAAGATCCGCATATTTCTTCTCGTGTTCTTCCTCGCGTCCCGCCATTGCCTCATCTGCCTCGGACACTTGTTGACGGAGCCTCTCAATCTCCTTGACAAATTCTGTGTTTTTCTTCTGCTCCTCTTCCCCCCTTGCTTTCTCGTCATCCACCGCAGCGGCTCGGCGACGGAGCGTCTCGATCTCCCGGCCGAAATCTGCATATCTCTTCTCGCGCTCCTGCTCCCGTCTCGCTTTCTCCTCTTCCAACTCAGCTACTTGGCGACAAAGCGTCTCAACCTCCCTTTTCCCGTCTTCCGACCCTTCAGCGAGCCGTTGACTGAGCGTCTGTATCTCCATGTTTTGATCCACAATTCTTTTCTCGGCCTCTTCTCTCCTTTCCCTCTCGTCGTCCGCCTCACCGGCCCGGTGACGAAGCGTCTCAATCTCAACATAGAGATCCGCGTTTCTCTTGGTCTCCTCGACCTTCCTCGCCTCCTCCTGCTCGGACTTGGCACAGTCCCGTTCCAACTGAGCGGCCGCTTGACGGAGCGTTTCAACGGTCTTCTTGAGGCCCGCGACCTGCTTATTGTAATATGTGGTCGTCATCTCATGGAGTTTGACCTCCTCCGTGTATTTCTTTTCGGACTTCTCTCGGTCCCGACGGTAATTCGTCAGCCGGTCGCGGTACTCCGCACACAGGTGGCATGAGTTCGATGTCATGGAAGCTACGGAGGTGGGGAATGATGGATCGTTGTGTAGGTTTGCTAGTGGGAGGATCGTTGAACGTGTACGGCAGGAGGGAATGTTGCCGTTGCGAGGGGGGATGATGTGGCCGTGATGATGTGGTGCGGAGTAGGATACGCCAAGTCAGTGTCCCGATAGCCAGTAGGATCTGCAGACTGTCACACAGCTGCGCAGGGGGGTCTACCAATTGGCGGGCCTGTTTCTGGGCTGTGTGACCATAGCCATTCGATAGGAATGAAGCCTGGGGAGTTAACTGGCCATTTGACCTTCGGGATTCCCTCGTCCCCTCGCTGTGCATTAGTCCATCCGGAGCTGTGAGCAGCAGCGCTATCTTCCATCGGGGTAAAGTTCGGGTTCCAAGACATCTTCCTCTTGCACTCAGGATACATACAAAATCGGACGGCCCAAGACTGTCACATCAGCCCACTTCACATCGATTCGCTTCAGTTCGAGCTCCTCCTTGTACTTATTTCCCCTCCAACTCCGAGTGGTTACAGCCGTCTCTCCCCGCAACTTGGCTGCTGCTCTTTTCTCTGCCGCAACTTCAACTCCCCCAGATTTCCAACAAGGCCTGAGACATAACAGTCTCGGCCTTGTCTGGGCGCGCTAGCCTGTGTGGATACCCGTGATTTCGTCTACGTAGTAGATCTTCAGCAGCACGTATATAGGAGTACTGTATAGTAAATTGTGGTAGTGCTAACTATCATATCTCGGACAAAATGGGAGTAACATATTATCAACACGGGTCAAAATACGTGTTTTGCATGTGCTGATACAATAGCAATATGCGTCTAACAGGAAGCAACGGTTTTTTTTTACCCCCCTTGAACTACTAGTATGGTGGAGGGCGATGGAAAAACACACCCACGACACCAAAAAAGAAACTAAAACGACGTTATTTTTCGGAGAGGAAAGGGTGTCTAGGTTGCGAAAATAACGAGCTTTTGACTTTAGAAGCATGGCTGATTTTCCAATGAATTTAGAAAATAAATAATACATGGGCGCGGAATGTCCTGTCGACTTCCGGATTGGGAAACCACTAGCTTAATAAAGCATACCATGTAATCAAAATGTATTACATAACTAAGTGACTCTATTTACTTTTATCGTTAGATACTTAGATGTGATAAACCACGCCAAGGAGCCAGCCGACCTCCCTCTCAACGAGAAACAAGGTTCACGTTTATCACACAACGAAACGCGCGCCAAATGCCTATCGACAATTCAACCATCCCGCGAGAGACGCGGCGGCTTGCGCGTTTGCTGAGACCGCTAATACTACCGCTGGATGGGGTGTTGTATGAGGACCTGTTTTGATGATGGATAATTTTTGTTGATTGTGAATTTTTTTGGCTGGCTGGCTATGTGGTTCTCAGGTGTGCGCTGGAGAAACCTGCGTTAAAGTTATCAGGTAAGTTAATACGGATATCTTGATCGGTGTCCGGTCATGATAACTCATTATTTACAAAATATGTAGGCGTTACCACGGTGATAGCCATACACAGGAGCCTATCAGGTGGCCGAAATCCCCAGGCACGTCTATCCGCCGCGTCATCGATATCACAATCGTCGTCCCCGCATCGGCAACATCTCCCCCCCGCCCTCCCCTCCCCCCTCCCCCCTCCCCCTCTATATCTCGCACACACAGCAACGGCCCTTTCCATGATCCAAACCACCGACGCACGCACAGTGACGACCGGCTCCATGTTCTCGGACCCGTGCGATGACTGCACCCAGCTGCGCTCGCAGCTCGAAAGCATGCGCGGCGAGCGGGACGTGCATTTGCACGCCTACAAGCGAGAAGCCGCACGCCACGAGATCACGACGAAGTGTTACGAGAAGCAAAACGCGGATCTTGGCCGAGAGGTTGACGCGCTGCGGTTGCGCACCGCAGAGCTGGAGGAGAAAGTGAAGGCGCACGAGGGGGAAGTGAAGGCGCACGAGGGGGAAGCGAAGGCGCATGAGGAGAAAGTGAAGGCGCATAAGGAGGAAGTGAAGGCGCACAAGGAGGAAGTGAAGGCGCATGAGGAGAAAGTGAAGGCGCATGAGGAGGAAGTGGAGGCATACGAGGAGGAAGTGAATACGCACGAGGAGAAAGTGAAGGCGCACGAGGAGGAAGTGAAGGCGCATGAGGAGGAAGTGAAGGCGCATGAGGAGAAAGTGAAGGCGCATGAGGAGGAAGTGAAGGCGTATGAGGAGAAAATGAAGGCGCATGAGGAGGAAGTGAAGGCGCATGAGGAGGAAGTGAAGGCGCATGAGGAGAAAGTGAAGGCGCATGAGGAGGAAGTGAAGGTGCATGAGGAGAAAATGAAGGCGCATGAGGAGGAAGTGAAGGCGCATGAGGAGAAAGTGAAGGCACACGAGGAGAAAGTGAAGGCGCATGAGGAGAAAGTGAAGGCGCAGGAGGAGAAAGTGAAGGCGCACGAGGAGAAAGTGAAGGCGCACGAGGAGAAAGTGAGGGCGTATGAGGAGGAAGTGAAGGCGCATGAGGAGAAAATGAAGGCGTATGAGGAGGAAGTGAAGGCGCATGAGGAGAAATTGAAGGCGCATGAGGAGGAAGTGAAGGCGCATGAGGAGGAAGTGAAGGCGTATGAGGAGGAAGTGAAGGCGCATGAGGAGAAAGTGAAGGCGCATGAGGAGGAAGTGAAGGCGCATGAGGAGAAAGTGAAGGCACACGAGGAGAAAGTGAAGGCGCATGAGGAGAAAGTGAAGGCGCACGAGGAGAAAGTGAAGGCGCACGAGGAGAAAGTGAAGGCGCACGAGGAGAAAGTGAGGGCGTATGAGGAGGAAGTGAAGGCGCACGAGGAGAAAATGAAGGCGTATGAGGAGGAAGTGAAGGCGCATGAGGAGAAATTGAAGGCGCATGAGGAGGAAGTGAAGGCGCATGAGGAGGAAGTGAAGGCGCATGAGGAGAAAGTGAAGGCGTACGAGGAGGAAGTGAAGGCGTACGAGGAGAAAGTGGGGGCGCATGAGGAGGAAGTGAAGGCGCAGGAGGAGAAAGTGAAGGCGCACGAGGAGGAAGTGAAGGCGCAGGAGGAGAAAGTGAAGGCGCACGAGGAGGAAGTGAAGGCGCACGAGGAGAAAGTGAGGGCGTATGAGGAGGAAGTGAAGGCGCATGAGGAGAAAATGATGGCGCATGAGGAGGAAGTGAAGGCGCATGAGGAGAAAATGAAGGCGCATGAGGAGGAAGTGAAGGCGCATGAGGAGAAAATGAAGGCGCATGAGAAAGTGAAGGCGTACGAGGAGGAAGTGAAGGCGTACGAGGAGAAAGTGGGGGCGCATGAGGAGGAAGTGAAGGCGCATGAGGACAAAGTGAAGGCGCATGAGGAGAAAGTGAAGGCGCATGAGGAGAAAGTGAAGGCGCATGAGGAGAAAGTGAAGGCGCATGAGGAGAAAGTGAAGGCGTACGAGGAGGAAGTGAAGGCGTACGAGGAGAAAGTGGGGGCGCATGAGGAGGAAGTGAAGGCGCATGAGGAGAAAGTGAAGGCGCACGAGGAGGAAGTGAAGGCGCACGAGGAGAAAGTGGGGGTACATGAGGAGGAAGTGAAGGCGCATGAGGAGAAAGTGAAGGCGCATGAGGAGAAAGGGAAGGCGCACGAGGAGGAAGTGAAGGCGCACGAGGAGAGAGTGAGGGCGCATGAGAAGGAAAAAGAGAGGTCGAAGAGGTGGAGAGACGAAAGAGTGCAGAGGAAGCAGGAGGAGGAGAGAACGCAGAAGGAGCAGGAGGAGAGAATGCAGAGGAAGAAGGAGGAGGAGAGAATGCAGAGGAAGAAGGAGGAGGAGAGGCAGAAGGAGGAGGAGAAAGAGTGGTGGAAGAGGGTCAAGAACACAGTGGCAATTATCATTACGGTCGTATGCATTGTCTCGGCCGCCATTTTAGAGTCTTGAGAAAGGTGATGGAGCCGGCGGGTGGCGGCGAGGTGGCACAACGGCAGTCCAACGGGATATTATTGGAGGTCGGCGGGGCCGGGGGAGGCTACATGGACAAACAGGAATTGATTAGCAGACGTACCGCTCGTTGCTCTTGACATTGATCGGCGTCGCGTGATCATGGATTTTCACTCGCGCTTCCGGCGCACAAGTGATCCGGATTGGAAATTGAGGGCCTGTTCCTGAGCGTATATATTTTTTCTACCACACAAATCTGACATACAGTATTATATATATCAGACATACGGTGGCTCGGTAAGCGTTCGGCTAATCGCGTATTTCAATAATAGCGGCAAAGTCAAGTGTCAGAACCGGTGGTATTCAGATTGTCGTTTCTCCATACCATGTCTGACTTCCTTCTGGTAATTCCCCTTTGTGGCTCGATGACAGCCCGCAGTCTACGGCAAGACAACTCACTGCGGCCCGCTGGTTATGCTTGTTCTCCCTTGACGAATAGCAAGTGGACCTAAGTAGCCATGGAACCAAGCGTACAGCTACGTTCGCTTGCTTATGCGGGATGTTGGTACCTTCTGTAGCACCGTTACCCTACGTATTAGACGACGCTGGAGGGGCGAGTGACACTTGATGGATACCAGCGGCGAATCAATGAGAACAGGTGCTTCTGATCCAATTACATGTATTGCTGCACGAATCTAACCCCCCTTCTTCCTGCCAGTCCTATTTTTCCCCTTGTCCCTTCCGATCGTGATGGTACCTCCATGACCGCCGCCCCCCAGGCCAAGCGCTTCAAGTAATCACGCACTGGGGATCGTTTGACGGAGCCGTCTGAATGCGTTTCGTAGGACCGCCAACCGATCTCTCCGCCGCTTCTGCGAGCGTTTTTCCGCTATCCGCCGCAGCTTCTCGAATGGTGGCCTCGTTTGTGGCATCTGGCTTCCCGCGCGTCTGTCTAGCTTTCGCCCCGGTCGATTGCCGACGAATTGTCTCGACCCCCCTGCCGGAATCCGCACGTCTCTTCTCGAGCGCCTGCTCCTGTCTCGCTGGCTCCTCGACCTGAGCGAGCCGTCGTCGGAGCTCCCGAACCACGGTATTGAGCTTCGCGTTACCTTCAGCGGCCGCCAGTCTCGCACCCTCTTCCGCGTCCGCCCGCCTCGCGAGCTCCTCTTTCACCGCAGCGAGCTGCTGCCGAAGCGCCTCCACCTCCGTGCTGAGGTCCGCTTTCTGCCGCTCGTAGAATTTGGTCGTGAGCCCGTGGAGCCTGGCCTCTTCCGTGCACTGGAGCCGGTACACATCGCGCTCGGAGCGGATGCTTGCAACCTGGCGGCGGAGATTTGCGCAGGCGTCGCAGGCGTCGCAGGTCGAGGTCGGGGTTGGGGTCGAGGTCGAAGTTGGGGTCATGATGTACTGCCTATCGGCGCTGGCTTGGGGTGAGGGAGGGTGCGGTTGTTATTGCGTTGTCTATAACGGTGATGATGATCGTGTATCGGTCGATAACCCCCGCTTCTTATTGTGTATCCTCAACCGGCCAGTAGGATTCAGTTCGCCGCACGCACTGGATCCATCCATGCACCAATCATTCTGGCCGGCTCCCCAGATTGTTGACGCATCGCATGCGCGCAATGTAAAATAGGTCGGGTAAAAAATCGAGTGATATCAAAGGAATATGCTCACGGCACCAGTGGATCCGGTACTCAGATTGTGTTTCTTCATACCATGCCTGACTTCCTGCCGATAGCTATTGCGTGCTTCCACCTCTATGGCTCGATGACAGCGTGCAGTCTACGGCAGCGCAACTCACTGCGGCCCGCTGGTTATGCCTACTATCCCTTGGATCTAAGTGGCCATGGAAACAAGCGTACGGTTACGTTTCTTGCTGGGGGAGGGGGATGCCGGTGCCCTTCTGTGGCACCGTTACCCTACGTATTAGACGACGCTGGAGGGACGAGTGACACTTGATGGACACCAGCTGCGGAATCAATGAGAACAGGTGCTTCCGATCCGATTACCGGCCGTGTATGTGCTGCGCGATACCAAACTCCCTTCTCCCTGCCAGTCCTATCTTTTTTTCTTTTTTCTTTCCAAATTCATGATATACATAGTACCACGACCGCCCCCAGCTAAGCGCTTCAAGCAATCACGCATTGGGGATCGTTTGACGGAGCCGTCTGACGGCCCCTAAGCATAGCACTGTCTATCGCTTCTGCCAACTCTTTCTTGCTATTTCTCGCAGCTTCTTGAATAAGCGCCTCATATGTGGTGTCTTGCTCCCCGCGCCCCTGTCTCGCTTCCTCCTCTTTTGCATCGGTCAGTTGCCGACGAAGCACATCGATCTCCCTGCCAAAATCTGCATATATCTCCTCGTGCGCCTGCTCCCGTCTCACTCGGTCCTCCTCGACCTGGGCGAGCCGTCGTCGGAGCTCCCGAACCACGGTATTGAGCTTCGCGCCTTCTTCAGCGGCCGCCAGCCTTGCGCCCTCTTCCGCGTCCATTCGCCTCGCGAGCTCCTCTTTCGCCGCGGCAAGCTGCTGCTGAAGCGTCTTCACTTCCGTGCTGAGATCCGCTTTCTGCCGCTTGTAGAATTTGGTCGTGAGCCCGTGAAGCCTGGCCTCGTCCGTGCACTGGTGCCGGTACTCGTCGCGCTCGCAACGGATGCTTGCGACCTGGCGGCGGAGATCTGCGCAGGTATCGCAGGTCGAGGTCGAGGTCGAGGTCGAGGTCGAGGGCGAGGGCGAGGGCGAGGTCATGATGTGCTGCCTATCGACAGCGGGTTGCGGGGGTTGTCTTGCAGTATTCTGTAGAGGTGCTGACGATGGCGATGGTGTATCGGTTGATAGCCCACACTTGTTGTGTTTCAATAATCGGCCAGTAGGATTCAGTTAACAGCACGCACTGGTTTCATCCATGCACCAATCATTCTGGCCGGCTGCGGGCTCAGACAGGTATGTATCCCTGTGTCCGTCGCACTATATTCGAACGCACCGCATTTTTTTCATTTTGCCATTAATCATGTGCGACCTATATGTATAGATCATGGCGATAGCACTGTCCGGTTCCCCGTCCGTAGTCCACACCGCACTTTTTTTTTCATTTCTTCATTACTCGCATGCGACCAATTTTGATCATGGCGGGCCTACCTAAACAGGATTGAAGACAGGGAACGAAGAATCCACCTTCACCCAGACCGGGATGCCCTCAAGTTCGCGTCATCAGGGGTCACTTTTTCTAGCTTTTTAGGTTTTCCAAACCTCTAAAACTCGGTGCAGATACCATTCCCTCAGCCTGGTTTAATTTCACTCCCCGGATCCGTACGCCGAGGCATCATCCCTCAAAACCCTCTCCAGATGCGTTTTGCATATCTTCCCGGGACACAGGTGAGTTTTCATCTGACACCCGTGGTCACATGAAATTTAACGACGTTCTATTGTCGGGAGAGCACTTCTCCGGGGGATGTGTTTAGGTTTCGCCGCTAAATCCCAGAAACGGAGTCCAGCTCAGAGGTATCACGCATTTTGCCTCACTGAGAGGCACTCAAAGGGTCTGTCGTTGCCTTAGCATTTCCGCGAGAGTCGTGGTTTCACGCGTCCATCCATGACGAGGATTCAGGTTTGTAGATACACCAAGCAGGAGGCTCTCTCATCGATACACGTCTCACTTGGCCCTCACTGGTCCCATCATCCTGGAAGCTTACACCATTCTCGATGAGGCGAGTTTAAGGACGTCCCGGGTTCAAAAAACGCACCGCACGCGCGCAAAGTAAAATGGGTTTAGTAAAATGTCGAGTGATATCAAAGGCATGCACCCGCGTCGCCTGCGGATCCCGCCACAATGGTCAAATGGCAAGACGAAGAGGAAGAAGAAAAGTACTCGTGAATGCCAAGGGCATAGCCGGACAATGCAAACAACTATGTACATGAGTCCCATAACGATCGTGTTACCGAGAAATTTCTGCATCTCGTCAATCAGCACTGCATTCCACCCGCGCTGCCTCGCAGCGAAGGAGCTTTCAGTTTTTCCTTTTGTTTATCACTTATTAGCTGAAGGAAAGCGAGAAGGTATTAATAATATTTTATCTCGTCTGTATCAACAAGCGCACATACAGATTCTCCAAAGAGTATCAGCCAAAGGAAAACATTGGACAGAATGACGATTTTCAAACAACCACGCCCAGAAGCCCTTACTCGCATCTCCCGGGCTGGCGTTCGAGATATTCGCGGCAAAATTTAGGAACAGCTGGTAGATTCTGCGTTCCAGCGCCCGCCTGGAGGCGAAGATCGGTAACCATCCGACGGGGCCCTCGCGGATAGCCGGACGTACATAATCTCCTCAATCATGTCCCCTAGCTCCTCCTTGAGCACTGGGCGGTTCTCCTCGAGCACGTCGAGCGTTTTCCGTAATCGGCGGAAACTGTGTTTACCTGGTTCTCTTTCTCTCGCTTCATCCCCTTCCTTCTTATGTGCGCACCCCCCCGCCCGGATCTTGCCCAACTGCGCCGCCGATCCTGGGTCTACAACGCCGGAAGCGTTGAGCTTGTTGAATACCTCCCTTTGCCTAGCGGCTTCCGAGAGCATCACCTCCTGGAGAGCATCATGCAACCATTTGGTATGTTCGTGGTTGCGGCATTCGTTTGCGTACACCTGTTGCAATTTCCCGTACTCCTTCCGCAGATCGTCGAGCTGGGCTTCGAGATCCGAGCAGTTGGCGCAGGAAGCCATGGTGTATTGTTTGTGAAGAGGATGCGGGCTCGCCGGAGATGCGGTGTCGGATGTACGCTGATTCCGGGCGGCGGGTAGGGCGGTCGCACGGGCGGTGGTTCGCATATGTTCGGGCGTGGATTGAGTCTGGAAAAGAACGCACCAGAGAAAGAGTTAAATGTATGTACTTACTTAGAACCATCGATTTTGCCACTTTTCTTGGACTGCCACAGCTAGTGCATTTTTTTCTTGGAATGCCACCGTTTTCAAACACTGTAGCTGACCAAAGTACCTACCAGTGGGTATCTACAGACCGCCAATCGGGGATTACACAATCTCAGGGCAATTAGTACACAGGACGGTATCTCACACATCGATGGCTACAGCGCTATCCAGTGTTGCAGGGATCCCCAGCGGCAGCGCTTCTTGGCGCGGCCGCTTCTCCTTTACAGTAGCCGTTTTCCCAGATGCAGTGAATGACAGCCATCTCTGCTCGGTTTCAAGTCGGTGATAGCGCCTCTAGGTTCTCCGTATAGACCTCCTTGTAGGTAGAAGAGGGGGTATGATAGCTAGCACTTTGTTATAGCTCCACTGCTGGGTTGCCGTCGTTTCCCATGCTTGAGAGTTGTTGGGATGACTCGGGGGTTGTGTGGGATGTCTTGGTGGTCAACTAGGTATGTACGCCCGGAAAACGGTGGCATTCCAAGACAAATTCCGCTAGCTGTGGCGGTTCAAGAAAGAGGCAAAATCGAAGGCATTTTGAGCGTTTGCAGTAAATGCTCCATGTCTCATGATTTCACTCCCGACGATTGCATGTTCCCGATGGGCGAGCGTGGTCTAGGCAGGGGAAGGATTATGGCAGGCGCGTGTATACATAGAAGGGAGCTGTTTCTACCGGGTTCGAACTGTATGTAGCAATCTCAAGCATCGCGACCCGCTTGTAAACCTGTTCGGTGTACATAGCTGCAGTGGGAATGCGGCGTTCGTTCCTGTTAAAATCTGTATCCCATGCAACCTTACTGTGAGCTCAACAATGTTTGCCGTCATCTTTCCCTAGACTAGGCTAGGCTAGAAGCGGCGGTTTGAGCCTCCGTGACAGAGTCATCTTCTCACCAATTCTGCCAGACGAAGAAAGCAGAGTCACCAGCTCCACCAAATGATCTCATACGAATCAGCCGTCAAAGAATCGCCTCGTTGGTTCAACACAATCATCCGAGTCTCACTGTCGTCCGCTCGCCCACTGCCAGGCCCGAAGACACTATAAACGTGAGCCAAGAAGAGCACGTGATGGCCCACAAATCCATAGATTGTACGGAGGGAACGTAGTGAAGAAAGTAGACCGGGGCTCCAAAGAAAAT
>Ga0307516_10004956_pt1 | contig 16177 bp, 12 predicted proteins | sample 19_EM_MG_FD_203310 | JGI IMG/M metagenome (GOLD analysis project Ga0307516, IMG submission 203310) | Populus trichocarpa ectomycorrhiza microbial communities from riparian zone in the Pacific Northwest, United States - 19_EM | ecosystem: Host-associated > Plants > Roots > Unclassified | place...
ATCGGTTGATATTTCCACACAAAATCATAATTTTATTAAATTTTTTTAAATATATTTTATAAATAAAAATATATATTTTTGTTCAATTTATAGACTCAAAAATAAATATCAATTAAAATTTTAAAAAAGTTATTATTCACATAATAGTTGTCATTGGTGATTTTAAGTAGTCAAGTATAGGTTTGCTATAACCAAATAAAGATATGTCTCAAACAAATTATGTGGATAGCATAGCAAATGCTTTTATGGACCAATAGAATAAATTTAGACTCAAGAGAATGTTTTATTGCGTCAAATCATAATAATAATTCAAAAAACTTATAACTTTTGATCCGATTATTGTATCGCGTTTAAATTTTTACAAAAATTTCTAAATGTTATTTTTTTTAGAGTAATTATGAAATTACTATCCCAATCATTATTAGATTTTTAAATTTTAAAAATTTTACCTTTACCAATTAGACCTAAATTTAAATAGGTATCTCAGTTATTAACCTTATTTTGATTAAAATTTTCTAACAATTTCAACAACAACTTCCAAAAATATGTTTTTTTTATTTATTTCCGTGTCATTTCATAATTTATTTGTATTTTACGTTCTAATTTATCAAATAAAAGAAAGAAAATGAAAACTATTGCTGTATTTATTCACTCAAAACTTTATAGAAGTGTAATAAAGCAAGCTCCTTTCTTTCTTATCTTCACATCACTCTCACTCACTCCCTGCTTCTCTCATCAATCATAAACAGCAAATCAGCATTAATAGTAGTTAAGTTCTCTTCTCACTTCTCAGGCAGCTTTTTATCGGAGATCCCTTCTTCTGTTTCTTTCTCATCTGAAGTGTAAGTAGTGCTTGTTTATTCGTTCTTGCAAGTTTCAAATTGAAAAGAAAAAAAACAAAGAAAATCTGTAGCATTATTTCCTTTGTTATGTTATTGGAATTCCACAGTTATAGGCTTATTGCTGAGAGACAAAGGGTTTTCATGTTTGCTGTGATAGCATATTTTTGTACCTTCATGAGTCTTCCTTTAATATGCAAATGGAAACTCAAAGCTTGTGGCTTTAAGTTCACTAAAGAGCTTAAAGACGAGAAATATGTGGTGGGATTTCTAAAAATGAGGAAACACATTTTTTCCCAATACTTAAAGTGGACTTTTCACTGAAAGAAAGAAGAAAAGAAAAGAAAAGGATCCCCTTTTTTTTTTTTTTGACAGATGGGATTCCTTTTCTTTTGCTTCTACCTTTCTTATTTGGTTGTTATAGCAATAGTAGTACATTCCACTTAGTCTTATAAGATACAATGTTAAGTTTGTTTTGTTTTTGGTTTTTATTCTTTGGTCTATAAATAATGGGTTAAAAGTGGTGAATTAGTGGATGTGTTGGGGGTTGGGGGAGGTAAGATTCTTTTGAACACATTAGGTGAGTAGGGTCTAGTCCAGGGGCCTACTTACTGTGATTAGCCCAAGCAACTTCAATGTGAATTATTGCTTACTTTTGTTGATGGTAAAAAGATGAAACCAGCTCCATTTTAATACAAGTTAGATATACTGAGACAATTGAGATATAAAGAGAGAAAGAGAGAGAGGAGAGAGCATTTATTAGGTGTGCTGGGTGGAGACAGTTTGTTAGGTAACACACTGAGAAGTCATGGTTGTGTCTAGGAGAGGTAAATATGTACAAAAGTAGAGAAATTTGATTGATTTTTGTAGTTACTGTGCTTGAAATCTGTGAATTGATTGTGGATGTTTGTGTTTGGAGATTGATTGATTTCTGCAAGAAACTTTACTGGGTTATAAAGAGACCTTTGTTTAGTAGATGCTTCTTTTACTTGGTTTAGTTTAGGTTTGCCTGGTATTTTGTCTGAGTTCTCTGAGCTGGGGAGTTCAGGGCTTTCGGAGGCATCAAGAGGAATTACTTTGTAAGATTGGGAAACAAGCAGATCGGATTTTGTTCTCTTAAAGCGAATAAAGATTAGCTCTGATAATTCAGAAAAACAGAGGTGGCTGGCACTTAGAATCATCAAGATTTGAAGGTGAACTGGGTTCTTCAGTTTTTCAGGGGCATATGCTGTTTATAACGCTATTCAATTTATGCAGAACCTATTTCTAATCCTGTCCAGTATTAGTATGTTTTGAGTTTTGCATGTTTAAAGTTGCAATTTGATCCTTGATGTCATAATGATTGCAGGATCTGGTGTCCCATTGCTTGTTGATTTCATGAAGAAGTATTCTTTGTGAAGTGATTCTATAAGTTCTGACTCACTGATGGAGTGGAATGGCAAACCCCACTTACAGTGGGACTGGGAGAGCCTGATAATGTTCAATGGAATAACAACTGAAAATTCTAAGCAGTTAAGCCCAACAGATTTGGAAACTGATGGAGAAAAAGGAACCGACTCTGGGTTTTTCTATTCATCTGGGAGTGCAAGCAGAAGCGGTGGTTCTAGCTCTGATTTGGAACTTGCTTCTTTCTCAAAGTGCTCGAAGTCAGCTTCCATCAATTCTTCATCAGCTGGGGAAGTTAAAACATCCAAATTCACTTTGGAGGCCTCTAAAGCAAATCCATCTGATTACAATAAGAAAGAAATTGGAAAGGCTAAGACAGCTAGTATGTCTTCCACAATTGAGGCTGCAGGTGGTTCAGGTGACCAGCTGCTTGGTTTGAAGCTTGGTAAACGAATATACTTTGAAGATGCTTGTGCTGGCAACAATGTTCAGTCGTCATCATTTTCTACAGTTCCTGTGCCCTCTTTTACTTCAGCAAAGAAATTGAAGTCCACTATTCAGAGTCAGCGTGCTCCATGCTGTCAAGTGGAAGGCTGTAACCTTGACCTCTCATCAGCTAAAGATTATCATCGCAAACATAGAGTTTGTGAAAGCCATTCAAAGTGCCAGAAGGTCATTGTAGCTGGTTTGGAACGCAGGTTTTGCCAGCAGTGTAGCAGGTAAAGCTTCTAATGAAATGAATGGTTGTGTGTTGGAAGACAATAATGCCTGAGAATGGGTCATTTTTTACATGCTCTTTTGCTAATTGTTGTTATCTAGTGTGGTGTATTGATTATGTCAATTCTCGTCAATTACTAATTATAGTAAGATTATTCCTAGCTTTTATGATTGCATTGACAATTTGGGTTTTGGATGTCAAAGGTTCCATGGCCTGTCAGAGTTCGATGAAAAGAAGAAAAGCTGTCGCAGGCGACTTTCTGATCACAATGCAAGACGCCGCAAACAACCAGGATCGGTCCATTTAAATTCAAGAGTGTCTTCATCATTATATGGTACTGGTCTCAAACTGAGACTTTGATTATTCTCTTGAAGCTGATTTGTAGAATATGCTATTGTCATTGATCTTTGTTGTAGTTGTTTCTCAATCTTCCCATATGCTATGAAATGAAGCGATATGGATGATGCTATACAGTTCCCTTTGCTTTAATGAGGCTAAACCAAAAGGAGGAAAGAGACCCCTTTGGCTAGTTTTATATGGACTTGATGTCTCAATTTTCTCTAATTGAGCAACAAAATAAAAAAAGATTTTTCTTTGATTGTGAATGACACTTGCAAGTTAATGTCCTAATTATTTGCAACAAATTTGTATCTGTTTGTAGATGAGAAGCACATAAAAATGCAAAAACTCATCGTTTTTGAAATCACTTACAAATAAGCATATTGTGGTATTATAGTTTTAAAGGTTTCTTCCAGCATGTCTGAACTGCTATTATCATTGAAACATTCAGTTTGAGTTATGGGTATAACTTTATCTTCTTATTTCTGACTCTGTGATGTACTGCATGTGATGGAGTCCTTTGTGTTCATTGATTGTTTAAATTTTCTTTATCAATCCCCAAAAGTTCTTTCCTTTAATGAACTCTTGGTTAGCTATATTTAACAAAGTAAACCTGAGGTGGTACCATGTCTCACCTGTCCCCTTTGCGCACGGGACTACAATCTGGTTTACTGATATTGTTTCAACTCAGGATACACTAGTTCATACATCTAAGTTGGTATTGATAATAACCATTCATGCAACTTAAAATTATCTTTGTTTACTATGCAGATGAAAGGCAACAGATGAGTCTTGCTTGGGACAGGGCACCACTTGTTCATGCCAGGCCTAATGCAAATTTGACGTGGGAAGGCACATACATCTCCAAGTTCACAATAACAAAAGATTATATAGCAAAGCCTGCAGAAATAGGTGGTAATGATGGGCAGTTTCACTTGCCTGGCTTTGATCTGACAAATGGCATTGATATTCAGCACCATCATAAGTCTAATAGCTCCTTACCATCTAAAGGTAAGGGCACTGCAGCTGAGATTCTCAACCAAGGTTTGTTTTGTTTTCATTTTGAGAAACAAGCCTTACAATTATTGCATTAAGTTTCTTAATGTTGATGGTATGGTTAGCAATATATAAAATCTTTACTAGAATTTCTTAGCAAGGTTTCCTTGATATGTCTAACAAGTAACAATATGCTCTAGTGACCAACAATAATAATAAAGGTAATATTTAATCAAAGATCTGAAAAGAGTTTATTTTACATGAAAATGACGCAAATGAGTAAAAATCATTACAGGATAGCTTTGTGAGATTCTCCAGGTGCGTCCATTTAAATTGTTATTAATGGTGGATAATTTGAAACCTTACTGTTGTCTTCATGAAATTCCCAAGGTCCAGTTTCACTGTCTGTAAGCCTAAAATCAACAACCTTTCTTAAACTTACAATCTATTCAATTAGAGTTCGATGTCAATAAGGCTTTGGCATTGGGCATGGACCTTGCTCTTAACCAATGTGATAAACCACATGCTTGTGACTGCAGATTATAACTAAAGGAAAGGTTTCTAGTGCTTCAATCATTGGGAACATGAACAAGGTTTCATGTTGATTGATGAATATATCAAAGTCTAAAAAAGTACATCCATGAAATATCTGCTGAATCAAGCATCAACATATCAACTTCTGCTTTTAAAAAACTATGGAGAATTCATAGTAAGATACGAAAATTTTGCTTAAAGGACTTTGGAATATATTAATTGATTCACTTTTGCAATTTTTCTTGACACAATTATGGGGAATTAAGATGTTTAACTGATGGATACTAGATACAATGGGCATTAATTGTAACTGCTGTAAAATAAATAAGATTGATCTTGCATAACAAAATTAACATGCACATAATATGTGTTGGACTTAATTAAGCATTGTAGAACATATTCTGTTCTTCAGATTGCACTATGCTATTTGATATGAAAAGAGCATGGTTTCTTTAACAAATTAATTGATGCTTTGAAATGGACATGATTTTTTTATCAAAATAATTGATTCGATTTGTTTCTTTTAGTCTCAATGAAGCTAAATAATTTATAATAGCTATCAATGGTCGCAACACTTGGTGTCTCTGATTCACTGAAGTTTAGGATTTGTCCACTGTCTGTGTCCACTTGGCCTCGAGCCTCGTTTGTTCTTTTGCTGTTTTCTTTTCTTTTAGTACTGGTACATGAATCCAAAGCTATATATATATATATAAGGTATGTATATATCAAATTTACATGTAATAGGTAATAAGGTATGTATAAAATCGCAGCATAAGCAAAATATTGGTTGCTCTGGTGGTTTAAAATTATCTTAACTGGCACATATGAGGTTGGAGCCCCATTCAAGAGTCGAAGTACCATGACATTGCTAAAAATAACAGAAAGTATTGCTAATTGGAGATACATGGATGATAGTTAGATATCACATGATATATTTGAGAATAATTCGGCAGTGTGATAAATGGGGTGCAAAATCTAATATTGGCAGATATACCACTGATTTTGGCAATGATGAATGCAAATAAATGTGACAAAGCCTAAATTTCTTATAGAAAAAAAAAGGGACACTTATAGTTCCTGGTGGTTTGCAAGAATTATTTCCTTCTGTATTTAAGCATAGCTCTGCTTAATTTTGGAAATCAGAGATGTATGACGTGGTGGTCTGAGTGGACAGTGAACGTGTTTTGTGTCCTTGTTGATTGGTGCAAGTCTGGGGATCCTAATAAGCATAGAAGAAGCTTAAGAATGTGTAGATGGTTAACATATTGTTTTAAAAGTCATATGGATGAAGTATGAATTTGGAAGCATTGCTTTTTATGGAGACAGTTAATAGAGCAGATCCTCATGAACAGAGATAAGAACTATTGTGCTAGGGGTTTCTTTTTTTCTTTTTTTTTGGCCTGGAGTGATTCTCCTCTTTCTAAAATTTGATGCTTGAAATTATTTGGAATGTGAACCTTGCAGGTTTGGAAGAATACATCATTCCTTCCAAAGCGGAAGCAGCACCAGAATCTCATCGTGCTCTCTCTCTTCTGTCAAACAATTCATGGGGTTCACGTGAGCCGCAATCTATTTCATTTGAACAACCCGTGCATACAAATCACACCACTCAGTCTGTGCTGCAAGTTATACCCCAAAACTCACCACTTGCTTCATCAGAGTATTGGAGGACTGAGCAACCGTCAACTGACTCTCAAGTGCATACCTTGACGTCTCACTGATGGTAGCAGTTACTTTCAAGAGTTTCAGCTGTTAAGAACATCAAAAGGGAATGACTTCAATTCCATCCAGATGAACTTACTGCTGAAGCGATTTATCATTTTCATCTTAACAAATTAAGTGAAGGTCAGTATCTGGTTTGACATTTAGCTTAGATGCACAATACTTTCTTGTGCTCACTGCAACTTAAATTTACAGTAATCATGTGGTAGTCAGTCCTTAAAACCTTTCCGTGATCTTAGATATAAAAGTTAAATTATAGTGTTCTGCATTGGTGGAAGATAATTGAAATCATTCAATGTGGGGATAAATTACACTTTTTAACTCCAAATGATGCCCTGCATGTTGCAAGCGCTGGACATCACATATTCTTCTTCCCATTAACTCTCAAGTGTGAGATTGCCCCGAGTCCTTGAAATTAGTTTGTTTGTAGACAATTAGTGGATACTGATGGTAGGGGTTATAAAACTTGTAGTTATGGTGAAGTTATCATTTTGCTGCAGAATTTTTTCAGTACCTGTAGTAATCTGACTAGTATTTTCCATATTCTTCAGGCACTGGACCATCCTGTAGCATACTGTTAGGATTCAGATCATGGTGATTCGAAGTTCTCCTAAAACACCATTTGGACTGGTTAATGATGGATCACTGATTTGAAAGTTATCTGTATCTGTTATTAAATTTCTAGGAACCTAGAACTTAATATTGCAACTTTTGAAGCATCTTTTGAAAACCTAGGGATCTGAGCTATCAATTTTCTTGTTCCTTCCATTCGATGCCCATGGTAAAGCTCGTCTTCGCTTCTCTTGTGCTGTAATATACTGAAAATAGTAGTACTTAAATGCAGGTCTGAATGATCTTTCAGCCCTTATATGGCTCTGATGTGAACTATGAGCATGAGCTGTTTGAAAATTTGGTGTCATTACTGAATGGTGTCTATTCTGCTAGTTTACAAGTGCTGGTTGCTGACTGATTATTTTTCGGGGTACTTGATAACCTATCATAGTTTATGTTGAAGGTAATTTTTTTCCCCTCCATGCAATCATCTCCTTGTCTGGCAGACTAACCATATATTCGCCATTATCAATAATGATACATATGATGTCATTGGATAATAATTGGCAAGCAAAAAAACATAGCCCTTCCTGCCTCGAGCTTGAGTTGTGGTCAAATTGCTGTTGTTCTTGGGCATGTACCTTCCTTCCATTCAGGACTGTAAAGAGCAAAGCAAGCCTAATTGTCATGTATCGTGAGAATTTGGATCGTCTTTACTTGTAGAGAGCTTTCCTTCTCAATTTTTTTTTGTTTGAAAAGATTTATATATAAAAAAATGAAAGCGTCTACAAACTAAAATAAGAACTTTTTTTTTCCGATGGGTATTATTCATTTTTTTGGATTCACTAAAAGATAAGAGGTCTGTTGAAGACAATCCAACCAAAGTTCTTATTTCTCCATTCAGAAAAGCCATTACTTACTAAACACGTTATTCTACTTTCTTATTGAAAAATAATTTTAGAAAGAAATGAAAAATGTTTCATTGAAATTGCAAGCCCAGCAAATCAATTGGTGTCACAACAGGTCCAATTTGAAGAGACATTTGTGACAGCGCTGGGATGGTTTTTTTCTTCCATGAATGAAGAGCTTGGCTTGTAGCGAAAAAGTGGGGATCACCCATGCTTTGAAGTTACGGTAACAATCACCCACTTGCGCGCGCACGTTTATGTCACAAAGCTTGGTCTTTACTTTACCTTGAAAGCAATGTTTCCAAGCCCTTGCCTTTTACCACAAGCAGGCATCTCATGGAATGGATTCTTGTCGCATCATGACGTTCCTTTTATTGATGCTATCTGGTGAAAAATAAAGCCTACATTATTTCTTTAATTCTTACCACCCCTTTCCATTTTAATGTTTAAGTAACAGCACACGCTGGTGAAATTCACCGTAAGCTATTGTCAGAGTGCAGGAAATTGCATCGTCAATATCATCAGATAGAACTTTGCCTTCTTTCTCCTAAAACAATCCCACGATTAGAATGGAATGCGAAAACAGTTGAGGGCATCAACTGGCTAAATGGATGGATTTTTGCAAACTCGCAAACTTTAACAAGTAGGCCGCACAAATCACCCAACTGAGGTTTGGACCAATCGTGAGGAGCTTGGGGGCCAACAACCAATAGTTGGAGTCCCAATATCCCTCCCCTCAGAAGCATCGTGGATTAAAAACCTTTCTTTTCAGGTCTGACCTTGAATTCATAACGAATGACTGGATTTCTGGAAGTTTAGGGTATCACAAGAGTTTGAAGAACAATCCTGCAGGTGAACCAGATTCCGGATCACCAACCAGCCTAGAATGACAGTAAACACAAGATGGAATCGTGCATCCATCCACACCACAATGAGATTGGCTACTAGTGATGGCATCAAACACGAGAACACGGTCCCTCTAAAGTGGTCCAACCCCATACCATAGTAGCAATTCCAGAAACAAAATGTCTCCTTGGATAGATCAAAAAGGGATAAGAATATGACCACACTAATGAAAGAAGAAATCGCAGCTAATGAGGGATAAACGAAGTTATGCACCTATGCTAATGCAGATATAACTTCCATCCATGAACCTCAGCCTCGTCTAAATTTTATTGGCTATTTGGAACAAAATCATGTGTAAAATTGAATTCAATTCCATATATGATTTGAATTCAATTGATAAGCTGTTATAAAATACTAAAACACATGATTGAATTCGATTGTGCCTATGGAAATTAATTGAATTAACTATCTTGGCTTTTTTTGCCCTTAAAATCATTTCTTTTTATTACAAAAAAACTTTTTTTTTCTGTGACAAGAACGCTTATATTTACCACTTTTTAACTACATCCTTGTAACATTTTTACCATCTTTATGTTAATTTTCCAGTCTATCAAGACTCCGGTACATTTATCCCAAGTTACAGAAGCTTCCACTGAATTCTCTCCCTTTTTTTTCTAAAAAGGAATCAAAGTTAGGCTATGTTTATCACAGAAAACAGATCCACCCACCTCATCACAACAGAATAAAAGAATATGATCTCGGGGAGAGGGGTAGGCATGGAATCAGGTGGTTTTTCTCAGTGATTGCTTTTGTGGTACAAGAAAAAAATTAAAAAGCAGAAAAGAAGGTGGTCATCATGAAAGGAAAAGAGGTTGACGAATGAAAAGAAAGAGAGCAGTGAAATATAGTGCTTCTGCACACACACACACACACAACATAAATCAATACTTGCCATAAAAGAAAAACCAAAATTCCAAAGGACACGGAGAAAGAGGAAGAGACCATTTACTTACCAAAAGAAGAAAAGGGATATGTAGTAGTTGAGATGAGAAGTGAGTCCAGAGATACACACTGCTATTATTCTAGTTTTGTGGCCACTCTATGACCTGTTTGCTTTGAGCTTACATTTATTTATAAGATTTGAATCTCTCTTATCTGCAAGAAGGTGTTAGAAGAAATGGTGGGGGTTAGAAAAGGAGAAGGAAAGAGACGGGGGCTTGTAAGAAATAGGATTTGTGTTGTTAAGGGTATTATTGGAATGTTGTTTTTAATGTCAATTCATTACGGTAGCGAATCAGAGGGTCCCCTCTGATTTTCTTTTGGTCATTTTTTAACAATTGAATTTCATTTGGTATTCAAATCAATACCCTCAAAAGGGTTCCAAACTAAGGAATTGATTTAACCCTTGAAATTGAATTCAATTCCAAGGGTTCCAAACAGCCTGTTAGGTAGTCAAACAAGGCATGTTAAATAGACAGGCTATCTAAAAACTTCCAACAGGTTCAAACATGGTCCTGATAGCCTTAGCACAACAAATAGGGAAGGAAATATTGCATGGATTGGAACTACTTAACTAGACGACTGGTAGAGACCTAATTAAGTTATCACCTTGGAAAACACAGACGCTTCAAACAGAAGCATCTGCTGAAACAAAGAAATTTCAATGGCATAGACACAATTTCATCAAATGAGTAAGAAATATGCAGACTGCAGTATTCTAAATTCATGGTATCATCCCACTGGAATATATGAATGATTCCAAAAGCATAAATGCCTAACTAATAGAAACCATAACCAACCTGTAGAATCTTAACCAGATTAAGCTATGCATCAAAGGATCCATAAAGACCAGTAGACCACAATACCATTGCTAGTAATACAACTTGACAGACATCATGAAAAGGTATAGTAACTCGACAACCGCTGCAACATGAGGACAACAAGACTGACTTTCAGACACCCATATTGAGCAAAGCTGGACGACAACTCTGGACCTTCTCAACCCTCAAACATGTCCTAGTACTCACTGGAACAGTAGACAATTGCAAATCAATGGTTGCAGAGAGAAAGATAATTGACAATTAATGAGGTACATAGCAAGAACTACATAGAAAGAGATGACTGGGAGGGGAGGGAGAAAGAAGGAAGAGGCCAAACATCCTTCTCACTAATGATCATTGAATTTGTGAAGAGTACATATGTTATTGATGAGCAAAACAGTTTCAAACAATGAATGGAAATACAATGAAGATGAATCACATAACAAACCTGATCATCCTCATCAGGTGCCGGCGAAGGGGACTTCTTTGACTCAGCTGGTTTCTCAGCCCCACAATTTTGTCTATTGCACTTTGTCCGGAATGGATAGTTTATGTTGTTGCATTTTTCACACTTCCAGCTTCCCTCCGGCATTTTTTGTTCTGAAAGGCAAGAAGCTCATTAGTATCAATTCAGAATATGAAGCTTACCATGTGCGGGATTTAAAAGGACTTACTGGAATTTTTGTCAGACTTTGCAACCTACAATGGCAAGAAAATATTGAATATTAGACAACTTACCATTATTAAACAAAAGTATAAACTAGAAATTACCATTACTAGAAAAAACTACAAACTAAACCAATAATTTTGAATTCCCAGTAATTTTCAAGCTTATCCCAAGTTCAGTGTCCCAAAGAGTACAAAGACATGAGAAAAAAGAAAGGCCACCAAGCACAAAAATAATTGACTGATTCTTCTATATTTAAGAAGAAAGTAGCACAGACCTGGGACCCTGGCTTTGGAGTATTGCACTTCCTCATGTTACAAACAGTTCTAAAAGAAAAGTTGATGTTCCCACATTTCGGGCATGTCCAGTCATTATCACGTGATGCATCTACAGTGGCATTATAAGAAGAAAAGATCAAGGTTGGAGAACAAAGAAGTTTCACGTTGTTGCTCATACACATCGTATTGATGACAAACCTGAACCCTTCTTCTGAGATATATCATCTGGGAAAAAACCTGGCCTTGGCCCCTGGAAAATAGCATGCACTTATGAATCAAGCACATATCCATAAAAGAAGATTGCTAGAATCTAAAAATACATAAATTGCATTCTCTCTTAAAAACATAATGAACTATGAATTTACATTTGTATTTATTAGCATTGTTATCTACATACATAGACACAAAATGCTCACCAATTGGCATATAAATAAAGTGAATGTAATATGCTTAAACATGAACTATCAAGTTATATGAATACATAAAAACAAACTATATAAGCCCCTAAAAATACAAAGAATAGCATATACACAGGAGTATTTTTTGCATTTATGCACACAAATTTGACATGAAGCAAGGCATCTCAGGAACCAATTAAGCATAATGTGAAAATCACTGTTTTAAACCCCTAGTCATGTTTCCTAAATTCCACAGCTTAGCAAATTAGTAAGAATAATTACTAACGTACCATAGCTGCAGGGCCCATTGGCATACCTAATCCATACCGGTCCATTAGGGGGGGCATTGCATACATCCCACCTGCAGAAAATAAAAAACATTACTTCATAAATGCAACCGAAATTATTCGAAGTACATACATAAATAACCTGCAATAAAGTGCATCTAAATAGACCACTGATTAGAAACAAACAGTGCTTAGAAAGAAAAGACACCAGAAGTTCAATTTATCAAATATAAGGACAGATCATGTACACTATGATACATAAAAACCAGGAAAACAAACAAGGGATCGTGAAAGAACCATTGATAACAAATAGTAAAAAAAAAGGTATTTATTAAATAGGGAAAACTGAAGAAACAAAAACACAAACCTAGAGCCTGATTACAGTTTTATTTTTAAAAAGAAAAACACAATAACATACCATTTCCCATCATAGATCCACCAGAATAAGGAGGTGGTCCTGAAATATGCAACGGTCTGTATGGACTGCCACCAGAAAGGCGGCTGCCATAATTGTAATGATAAGCCGAGCCCCCAGTGAATGGAACGTCGTATGGAGGAATAGATGACCCGTTGAAGAGAGAAGAACCATATGGTGGCACACCCATATACATTGAAGAAGGTGCACCAGAACCTAAATAAGGAGCTGATGAATAACCCTGTGGTGCTTGCAGGGGCTTGGCAGCAGATTTCTGGCATCAAGGAAAAAAAAGAGCAAATATATGGATTAGAATCCAACACAAACAACAGGAAAAGTCAAACACCATAACAAAACAGTGTGTCAATATGAAGACTGAACAAGCATAGATTAATCCTAAGCCACCCTATCTTTTAGCTCAGGTGGCTATTAGTTTTGACACTAACTGCTGGCTACAGACAGCCTTGTGTAAGTCTATCATGTTCGGTTCCTGAAATTACCAGTAATTCCACCTAAACACAATTTCATAACAAGTAAATACCCATCAACACACCAGCAACACTCTATAACAAGTAAAACAGGTCCCTGCAATTATGACTCACCGAAATATGATCAGCTGGCCTAGGTTGGGTACAATTACGCATGTTACAAGTAGTCCTAAATGAAAAATTGACATTGCCACAGCTTGGACAAGTCCAATCATCCTCCCTGCGACTACCTACACAGCAACGAACACAACTCAATTCCAACTTCATAACCAAAAGCAAAACCAGTTGTCCGAAATAGGCATGAAAATGCAATCATTCTACTCGATGGATATGCCCTGTCGCACGTGTTTTCAATTAATATGCATAAAGTCGCAAATCTTAAAAAAGTTAAAAGAAACACTTTTTTGAAAGAAAAAATAGTGATTAATAAGAATTCCGTACCATCAGTTCTTGCGCGCTTCGCTGCTGATGAATTTCTGTTATCCACCTGAAGAATAAAAAAAATAACAGTCAAAAACCACGAAACATGTCAGATTGAAAAAAATTACAAAATTCTATACGGCAATTCGCAATTTAAATGGAATCCAACTCGATATATCTAAAACTGTAAATCCAATTTCTCAAAATTAAGTAATCTTTGGAAAAATTGCAATTTACGAAAACAATAACAAAAAAATTAGATCCATTGGAGTTCAGCGCAGAAACAAAAATTAGAGAAAAAAAAAACTAGTAATCTTTCAATTGATGCGTAATCAATCGAAAGAAAGAAAAAAGAAAAAAGAAAAGAAAAGAAAAGAAAAGAAGAACCTGAGACATGGCGTGGTATTTGGGTCTTTAGGTTTTTTTCGACTTTGGAGAGGCTGAAACAAGAGGCTGCTTTATTCTGCCCTCCTGTAGAAACTAGAAAGCAAGACAAGAAGTGCGAGAGGGGAAATTTTTCTTCTGTTAAATTAAATTAAATTTAAAAGAAGAAATCCTTGGCATTTCACAATTTAAGTGAAAAAAATAATTATTTTACTTTTCTTTATTCGGGTAATATCCTCGTTTACACCTGATTTATTAGTCATTATAATAATAATATTTAATTATTATTTCAAAAAAATATATATATAGTGAAAACATTGAAGAGAAGATAAAAAAAAAATAAGATAGTAATATAATTGTGCTTGATACAGCCCACTAAAATAAAATAATTATCTATGTATTATGTTTGATTATATTGAATAAAATATAAAAAAATTATTTTATTATTAATATATATTATTGTCAAACTTACCCATCTAGAAAAATAATTATATATATTTTTTTAACTTTAGTTCATATCAAGTGTTGAAATTAATAATATTATAATAATTATAGTTATAAAACCATGATTGGCCTGACGGGTTGACTGGGAATCAGGTCGACCCAAGGCCTAGGCTAGTTCGAGTTTAAGAAAAAACTAAAAAAATAATTGACTCGACCTGAATTTATCAAAAACCGAAGTCGACATGGAATAAATCATAGGTTAAAAATCCGTTGATTTTTTTTGAAAAAAAATGGTTAAAAAAGGTTGCTTTATTAAAAAAAATTAAATAGATTAGGTCAATCAGGTTGACCCTCCTGATCCCTGACCTGACCCTTATCTCAGGCCGGCTCTAAAACCGGGCTTTAAAACTATTTTAATAATCATTTTATACATACGTTGACTTAGGTTAATCCGATTTGACTTGCCCAGCCCGTAACCTAAGCCTTACCCTAGTCAACCCCCAAGTCGAGTTTTAAAACTATGATGATAAAAACTTTTATCCTTACATTGACCCGAGTCAACCCAAATTGACCCTCTTAATCCGTGACCCGAGTCTTGCCTTTGGTTGCCCCCTGAATTTGGTTTTAAAAATATGATAATAAGTACTTTTATTCTTATGTTGACTCTCCGAATGCATGACCATGAGCTTGTCTTGGGTTAACTCTTGAACCGGTTTTAAAACTATAATAATTATTATTTTTATCATTATGTTGACATAAGTCAACAATCAACTCCGCATATGACCCGACCTTGCCTCGGATTAACCCCCGAGTTGAGTTTTTAAATTATGATAATAATCACTTTTATTTTTACGTTGACTTGGGTCAACTTGAGTTTACCCAACTCGTAACCCGAGCTTTACCTTGGATCAACCCCCAATTTGGGTTTTGAAACTACTATAATAACTATTTTTATTATTACATGTCTTAGTTTAACAATTATAGAATTGAGAATTTTTTATGATGATATTTTAGAAATAAAAAATAATAAATATTGTCTCTTGAGACGTATACCCTCCATACCTCATGTTTTGAAAATACAAAAATTCACTTTAAAATTGTATTAGAGGCAAAATCATTTTTATATCTTTGCCTCTTTAACCAAATATATTTTTGTTTTCACTATTCTCATTTTTTTTATCCCAAAATAATAATCTTTTCAAGTTGTTTACATGTTAAAATTACATAATTATTCTTAAAAAAAATATTAAACTTTTGTCAATGGGCTTCATCGTCTTTTTTTTTTAAGCATGATAAAATTATTGTATTACTCTTAAAAATAAAAATTATTAAACTTGTCTTTAAAGGCTTTTAGTATTTCCTACTTGTTTTTTTCATTATAATCAAGTTGATATAATTTAGTATTTTAATAAATAAAAAATATTATTTAAAAATAAAAAATGGTTGGTCCATGGAATGTAAGCGGGAGATGATCATACTATCTGGGCTGTGTATAAGACGTCTTTCACTAGCATAACAATGGTTTTTTGAGCGACGTTCGAATCTCCCTGATAGCATCTCTATTTATGGGCAACACAAATAGCCAATGAATCTCTAGTTTGGTGCCGGTGTTTTTTTTTTTTTTTTCCTTCTTTCCACATCGTTTTTTCCTTTGAGCCTCCAGTTTCTAAAAGCAACGCTTCAAAAAAAAAAAATTTCACCCAAATTTGATCCATATTATTTTGATTATTATTTGT
>Ga0307516_10004957_pt1 | contig 16173 bp, 22 predicted proteins | sample 19_EM_MG_FD_203310 | JGI IMG/M metagenome (GOLD analysis project Ga0307516, IMG submission 203310) | Populus trichocarpa ectomycorrhiza microbial communities from riparian zone in the Pacific Northwest, United States - 19_EM | ecosystem: Host-associated > Plants > Roots > Unclassified | place...
TTGCATATTTGAGCACACACTACTATTAACAAACAGTGTGATATTGGTGAACTGCAAACCTCTCTTGAGAGTGTATTTGACTAGTGTGTCACTAGTAGTGCATTAGCTTGATTGGTTTTAACAGGTTTATGTACCAAATTGAAATTGAATCTTGATAAATAAAGTGCCCAGAATGCTTGTCGTCGGTTAAGCTTCTTGGCTTCCATAAAATACTGCAGGTTACGATGATCGGTCCAGATCTCAAACTGCACCTTTGCTCCTTCTAAATAGTGCTGCCATGATTCAAGTGTGTTAAGACACACTCAAACCACAAGGGTTCTCGCAGGCTTACAAGAAGGAATACAGGAAAGGAAAAGAGAAGTTTATATTGACTATAGTCCTCACACTTTATTAGAGTGGAGATCTTAAGAGAATACAACTAAAGAACTAGTATGCTATCTGGTAGACTATATATACTAAATGGAAAACATGTGTTATGCATGAGGCGTCCTGCAGAATCCTTATATAAGTAGTTCTGGAATATTCTACATGTGGTAACCATGAGGTGCGCAGCAATGCGCAGTCAAACATGAGGAAACCATGTGTTGTGGAGCAACATGTGTTTACCATGTGTCCACCCTTGAACCTTATAATAATGTCCACAAGACCAAACAATGAAAAGAAATGGAAAATAAGGGCTGTTCTATAACAAAGTGCATGCATAATACCAAGCATCTCTTTGTCCTGGACATCATAGTTTTGTTCAACATCATTGAGACCTTTTGATAAATAAGCATATGGGTGCCATTTCCCATCATCACACTTCATTGATAGTACAGCACCAGTAGCAAAATCAGAAGCATCCGATTCAACACACAATTCATTTGTGGTATCAACCATCATCAAGATGGATTTCTTGGTAAATTGTGCCTTCAACTCATCAAAGGCCTTTTGATGTACTGCATTCCTTCAACCTTAGAAGGGTCCATTTCCACACCATTGGGTCCAATAATTAAACCAAGAAATTCAATTTCTTGTTGCTTAAAAAAGCATTTCTCTGGCTTCAGGAATAAATCATTGGCACGTAATCTGCACAAGACTTCTTGGATGATCTCATCGTGTCCTTCCTCAGTCTTTGTAAAGATAAGAATATCATCAATATACACCATGACAACAACTGCCATATCATGGAAAATCTCATTCATCATTGTCTGGAATGTTCCAGGTGAGTTGCATAGTCCAAAGAACATAACTAAAGGTTCAAATGCACCATCTTGGCAAGTGAACACCACCTTCCATTTGTCTCCTTCCTTGATACAGACATTGTTATAGCCCCATCAAAGATCCAGCTTTGTAAATACTTTTGCATTGCCAATGTGATCAATGAGTTCCGGAATGAGTGGTAGTGGATAATTGTTCTTGATTGTTCCTTTGTTCAGGTAATGATAATCTTGTACCATTCGTTTTTTCCATCTTTCTTGGGGATGAAAAACACCAGGGATGTCTGCAGTGATTTTGTTGGTCAGATATATCCCTTTTTCAGTTGATTGTCAACAAAGTCCCTGACTTCCTGTTGTTCTGTCGGAGACATTGGGTATAATTTAGACTTTTGAGATACAAAGTTGGAATTCAGATCTATTGCATGATCCCATAGTTTGCGCACAGGCATGCACTCTGATGGTGCCTTTTTGAAAACATTTGATCTTTGTTTCTACTTCTTGAATGTACTCCAAGACTCATAGATAGATATCATCCTCTGTGTCTTCATCATCTTCACATGCACACTCTCTCTTCTTCTTCTTCTATGACTTTGTCAATTTCTTCAACAGATGCTTTGTACTTGAAAGCTGATGCTTTCTTTTGCTTGCATTTCTTAGTTGCGATATTGCATTTTTGTGGACATTTTGTGAACTTAATGTCACCAGTCTTTCAGTCAATCTCTGGATTATGCTTTCATAACCAGGTATACCCAATAATGACAGTTGACTTTCCAAGGTCACATACTTCGAATATTGCCTTTTCCTTGTGTCCTTTGTACAATAGCATCAAGGTGACTTCATGTGTGATCAAGCCTCCTTGGTTAAGAGTGCCATCTACATTGTACACTCGGATTGACTTGTCAAGTAATCACATTGCAATTCCATTTCCTTCTGCAAACTTCTTATCAATAAACATTCCTGTAGCACCACTATCCAGTAGTGCTTTCACCTCAATCATGCAATGGGTATCCATGGTGCATAATCCAACATTGATCATCAATTCGGATTGGGGTCAAACCATTTGAACAAAATAATGTTTTGGTTTCAGCCAGCTGATGTGTTCCTTCAGTTTGGAGATAAATCTCTTGACATAGCAGATTGTGACAATATAATTTTTTTGACAGGGAATTAAGCATGCCTTGTCAGCGCCATGCTCTTTAGGAGATGCCCCATTCATTGGTGTAGTACAGCCTGTGTCTACGATATTGGTATCACTGTCATCAATCTCCAGTTCTTCAAACTTGTTTTGCAACTTCAGTGGAAACACTTTCACTGAGCCACATCAGAAAAATCCTTCTTCTTTGCGAGTTCTTTGCAGTCCTTTGCAGTAGCCTTCATTTCTTCAAAGTACTCTGCCATCTTATTATATGTCACTCCTCTGACATCCAATTGTCTTTGGCAGTCTCTTGCCATATGTCCGAGTCCATTGCACTTGAAACACTTCAGGGGTGGTCTTCATGCCTGGTTCCTATCAACGTCCATTGCATTGGGGTCACGTTGCAGCTGTCCAGTGTTCTGACACTGCCCATGTTGTGGTGGTGCCTGGTTCCTGAAAAACTGTCACTGGTAACCTTGTTGCGATGATGAAGCCTGTCCTTGTCCATGGCCTTGCTCTTGTTGGCCATACTGTGGGGGTTTCCTCACAGTTCCGTTTACTTTGCCATAGAAACCCTCTTCAGTCTTTGCTACCTTCCATTGATGATCCATCGTGATGGCCTTGTCATACCATTGTTCAATAGTCACAGGCATGGGCTGCAGCTCCATGAGTCTTCTCCATAAACCTGCATTGAGTGAGTGTTTAAACTCAACTACCAATGGATATCCTTCATATCCAGCTTCCAAAGCTGCCTTTTCAAAATCTTGGACATGCTCGTCCGCCAACTTGTCTCCTTGTTGTAGAGTCCTGATCTTGAGTGACTGTATAGTCCTCTTATCTGTGTCACCAAACTTTTGGTCAATCTCTCTTAGCAACTCGTCACTAGTTGTGAATGACTGCTGTCTCTTGAACATCAATATGACAACATAGTCATGCCAGGTCTTGGCAGAGCCAGTCTGCATATACGATAAGATCCAATAAACCTTAACATCTTCCATTGGGAACTCTGATTTCCTGCCATTGATATATAAACAGCAGTCATTGATGAATGACTCTGTGTCATTTTTTTTTCCAGAAAAGGAAAGGGGGTTGGCAATTTTCGGTTCCTTAATACGAGAAGAGGAGGGCATAGGTGCTGCATGGTCCTGGGCCAATGCAAACAGAGATGGGTGTGATAGAGGTTGTTGTTGTGGTGAAGAGGGAAGAGAGAAATGACAGGGAGAAGGTTGGAGTGAGAGTTGGGGAACATTTTGTGCAGCCTGCATGTAGGCCACATTTTGCATCAAGTGGACAACTTGTTGGGTGAGGTTTCCTACATTTGCCATTAACGTTTGGATAACCGTCATGGTGTCAGCCAATTGGGTTTCCAAGTTCGATGATGTGGAAGAGGTTCCAGATTCTTGGGACATGTTGGAGAAGGTAGGGGAGGTGGAGCGTAGTTGGGTGAAAGATAAAGCTGTGATGAAAGAACAATAGTGCCTTGGTCTGGGCACACAACCATGTTCTGGACCTTAGACATGAAAACCTGTAAAGAAAAACCAAAACCAAAGAACAGTTGGTCCTGCTTGGCAGTCGGGTAACTTTGCAGAAAGAAGACCTAGAAAAGATGAATACTCTGCAGTCTAGCCTCCACACATGAGTACTGTTGATTGTTGGAGTCAGGGGTGTTGCCTGATAGCTTCTTGTGTGCCTCTCTCTGTTGCTAGTAGAAACTGTCTGGTCTGCTCTGTCCAACCCAGTACAGTCGCCAGTATCTTTTCCAAAGATCAGATACGTCGGCCTATGTGTCCACCCTGTGCGTCAGACTCAACGTTATGTGTGGGGATAAAGGACGTCTACTTGATATGAGATAGGTTTGTTGAGCTGTCTCTTTAACCCTAGAGTCCGGATGTGGGGTAAAAACGTATGAACACAAGAGGAGTCAATGGTAATGGTTGTAGAGCTGTAAGCAGGCAAGGTAGAGAAGTTGTATTCTTCTGTTAAGACACACTAAACTCAAAAGAGTCTTCACGGGCTTACAAGAATCATACAAGGAAAGATGAAGGGGAAGTTTATATTGACTAGAGTCCTCACACTAGAGTGTAGTGGAGATCTTAAGAGAATACAACCAAAGTTACAGGTTTTGGGCTACTCTATATATACTATACTAGCCAAGACTTATCAACCAATAGGATATGGTCCAGATATCCTCCAATAGGATATGAGCCAGAGATAAAAGATAAGAGATAGCCAAATAAGGACAAACAAAGATAAAATGAAATGAAGTCAGATTCATGTTGTTGACCTTTTATAATATTGTCCACAAAGCCAAACAATAACAAACAAGGACAAAGTAAAAAATAGTTGTTAAATGACTGTTTCATAACAGTGTTGGTCAGCTGAAAGAAGATATCCATGATTCCATGACATCAGATGGATGCAGCATATCTTGACAGACGTGGCGGCGGAGGAGAGTGGTGAGGACAATGCTCCAGGATCTACAGTCGAGCAGGATGAGAAGAAGGAGGGTAATCAACCAGCAATACAGGACTGAGGACTCTGTGCTTCATATTCTGTCAAGCTGTGTCTGGTCAAGACATTGCATATCTGATTTTAAACAGACAAAGCTGCGTTCTCCAACCCAGTAATCTGATCATTGGATCCTTCCGGAGGGTGGTGGGTGTTGAGCAGACTCTCTGAGTCGATGTAGATATTTTTAGTATTTACAAGTCAGGTCAGGTCAGGTCATTTGCCCAAATTGGCCATGACTGCAACTGGTCAAATGACTGCTAACTCCAAAAAGCCATGACTGTGACTGCAACTGGTCATGACTGATCAAAACTGTGACTAATTGTGACCAGACTGGTTATTTGAGAGTAAATATAATTCCCTTCAAAACGAGCTCTAGAAGATCCAAAATGGTCAAGAAATGACTGAAATACAAGCAAAACAATAAATTGAGTATATGTTGGCTCATTTTCAGCATTTCAGGGCTTGTTGTCCATCATGTGGGTTGTACAAACTTGATACATATGCTATCTAATAGATAATTAATTGTTTATAATTTTAAAATATCTTGTTACTAACCATTGCCATGCACAAGAAATCAAGAAATTTTATCAAGACTTGAGCAAAATATTATGAATTAATGTTTTTGGTTATATCTTTGTCAATCCTTGGCCGTTTTGGATGTTCTATACCTTGTTTTGAAGGGTTTCACATGGTCTATCAAATGACCAGTTGTGACCGGTCATAACCAGTCATCATCGGTCACAGAGGCTTCAGGAATTGCTATGACTGCAACTGCAACTGCTTATAACCAGCCATGACTGGTCATGTGACCTGACCTGTAAACACTACATATTTTGTGGTTATTCTTAGAGTGAAAATGCTTTGTCAATAACTTCATTGTGCAGTCGTCTCTCTCACATGGCTGATACTCATCAGCAAACTCTGATTTTTCCCACAGCATGTCATAGCAAACTGACTTTCCCCATAGCAGCCTATATTAGACTGCATTAGCTGACAGGTGCCTGTAGGGCCTATAGTATCCATAGACAACACAGCATCCTAGTTCTATAGATGTGATAGACTCATAGCACCAACAGATTGTGCAGCACTCTATAGCCAGAGTCCTATGATGTCACGTGGCAAGTACAGTAGGATTTTCTTTCAACAAGCAAGCGCATTATATACATTTCCAAAACCCATACTTTTTCAATAGAAGAGATGGGAGTATACTATTATAATGTGGGCATCGCGTCTCCCACCTCTGGCATCAGTCATTTCTTATTTCTCACCTCAGTGCCCCCACTCCCTTTGTGTATCTCCTCCCATGTGCCTGTTCTGCTTGCAGACTTGTGATTCTAACCCCCCAGTGTCTATCATGTGTTGCCTCTTGTGCACGCCTATCCGTTGAGCCTGTTGTGCTGGTCTGTTGACAATGTAATTAGCAGGGTATGGCAAGTGTATAATGTCCTAATGTGGCAGCTCACTGGTGTCTGTGAAGCACATACTACTGGTCGGTTGATGGAGTTGCCTGCCAGTGGAGGATAGATTCACAATGTGGCGTGGCATGTAGGTGTGTGCCATGCTTGGCCTGGATGGACTAGGCTACATCATCATCTATGCTGGTCTGTTGATGTGGTTGTCAATGGATGGTTTCAGGACATTGTATGAGATGTGGCATATCAAGGTGTGGGCCACACTTGGAAGAGGTATATTGGGGGAGGAAAAGCTACTGATTGGGCAGGGCAGGTGGGACATGAAGCAGTGGGGGACCATGGGGATGGCAGCAGATGGCGCGTTGATAGTGAGGATGGCTGTTTATCATGGTTAGCATGACAGTGATATAAAAAGAGGTAAGACTTACCAGTAGTTAGCATAAAGCCAGCACCACTAGTGATTTGCTTGGCCTGGCCTCAGGCCATAAGCCAGGCCATACCTATGGCTTTGAGTGGCTCACAGTGTTAAGACACACTAAAACAAAATAGGTGTGGGCTTACAAGAATAATATGAGGAAAGGAAAAGAGAAGTCTATATTGACTAGAGCTCTCACACTAGATTATAGTGGATAGCTTAAGAGAATATGACTAAGGTTACAGTCTAAACTACTGACTATATATACTAGTTGGTAAACATATGTTAGCAATGAGGCATTCCATGGAATCCTTATGTAAGTAGCTCCAGAATGTTCTACATGTGTTATAAGTGAGGCATTGTGCAGCAACATGTGGTAACCATGAGGCATTGCACAGCAATGCTGAGTGAGACTGACTGTGGATCATGTGATGGAGCACATGATGTGAAAAGGTGAAAGAATAGAAAAAGACATATCATAACACTATCCCCTCTTTAGATCTCGCGATATGGGCAAATGCGGGATACATTAATGACATTGTGTATTTTGAACAAAGTGGGAAATTTCAATTTGACAGCATTTGGAGAAATAATCTTAACGATTTCATAGGGTCTGAGTTGTCGCTCTGCAAGTTTGCATGATGGTCGATCTACATTGAGGTTCTTGGTAGACAACCAGACCTTGTTGCCAACTTTGTACTCCAGAGCTTCTTCTTTATGGAAATCTGCATAGCGCATCATGTCATTGTGCGATTTAGATAGTGCTGCCTGGGCTTCTTCATGAACAGTTTTCATTTGCTCTGCAAATTTCTTAGCCAGTTCTGACTTTCCAGCCCTCCGAGGTTCTATCCCCATCCTTGGGTTCATCCTATAATTAGCATAGAAAGGCAAGACATGTGTTTCAGTATGGATTTTGTTGTTGTTGTATGCGAATTCAGCACATGCAATCCATTCCAGCCAGTCGTTCTGTCTATGACTGATGAACATCCTTAAATATTGTTCGATTTCTTGATTAACCCGTTCTGTCTGTCCATTGGTCTGTGGATGATATGCCGTTGATAACTTAGTTTTGATCCCCAGGATCTCATTCAACTCCTTCATGAACTTGGCCACAAATTGCGGTCCTCTATCTGATAGTGCAGTTTCTGGTAAACCATGAAGTTTCCAGACGTAGTCTCTAAAGAGTGTGGCGAGGCCTCTGGCCGAGATAGTTGTGGATGTTGGGATAATATGTTCCTGTTTTGTATGACAGCAGCATGTGATGAATAATGCATCATATCCTTGTGCTTCTGGGAGACCCATGATAAAATCTGTAGTGATATCCTTCCAAGGCTTCATGGTTGCTTCATTGGGCTTAAGCTTTCCCACTGGCTTTTCCAGAAAAGATTTTATTCATTGGCATTGATCGCATCCTGATACATAATTCTTGACCTGCATGGTAATGCCAGGCCACCAATAATTTTGTATAACCAGTTCAAGTGTCTTCCATTGTCCTGGGTGTTCTGCAACTGGTGTATCATGGTGTAACTTGATAATTTCTAGCCAAAGTTTGATATCCTTTGGAACATAGACCTTGCCTCTGAATAACATAAGTCCCTGTTCTTTGGACTATTTCTCTGATCGTAACTGCCTGGTTGACAATTTCTTCAATTCCTCTACTGCATTTATGACTAACTCATCAAGACCTTTTGATTTTCTGATTTTTGCTAGTATTGATTCTTTGTGTCCTTCAATAAGTAAATGGCCTTGGCATAATGTGCAGACCTTGAAGTACTCAGGTTTCAAGAGAATAACATCTTCATTGTCATGTTCTATCCCCTCTTTATAATCCGCACGCCTTGACAAGGCATCGGCTTTCCCCATAGTTGGTCCTGGTCTATGCACCATCTTGAAATTGAATCTTGATAAATAAAGTGCCCAATGTGCCTGTTGCCGGTTAAGCTTTTTGGCTTCCATAAAGTATTGCAGGTTTCTATGATCATTCCAGATCTCGAACTGTACTTTTGCTCCTTCTAAATAGTGTTGCCATGATTCCAATGCTCTCATGATTCCAAGCATTTCTTTGTTGTGGGTATCATAGTTCCGTTCGATATTATTCAAACCCTTTGATAAATAAGCACATGGGTGCCACTTGTCATCATCACACTTCATGGATAATACAGTGCCAGTAGCAAAATCAGAAGCATCTGATTTGATGCATAACTCCTTCATGGTATCAACCATCATCAAGATTGATTGTTTTGTGAATCTTGCCTTCAACTCATCAAAAGGCCTTTTGATGCACTGCATCCTATTCCCATTTCTGATCCTTTCTTGTTAACTTATGCAAAAGTGCCGTTATCTTGAAAAAGTTCTTTACAAATTGGCGATAAAAGTGTGCAAGTCCTAGGAACAATTGGATATCCTTCACTTTTGTTGGCATAGGCCAGTTCGTAATTCCTTCAACTTTAGAAGGGTCCATTTCTACACCATTGGGTCCAATAATTAGACTGAAAAACTCGATTTCTCGTTGCTTAAAGAAGCATTTTTCTGGTTTTAAGAATAAATCATTGACACATAACCTGTGCTTGTACAATTTTGTCATGTCCTTCCTCCATCCTTGTGAATATAAGGATATTGTCAATATACACCATGACTACAACTGCCATATTATGGAAGATCTTGTTCATTATTGTTTGGAACATTCCAGGTAAGTTGCATAGTCCAAAGAACATAACTAAAGGTTCAAATGCGCCATCTTGGCAAGTGAGTGCTGCCTTCCATTCATCTCCTTCCTTGATGTGGACATTGTTATAGCCCCATCGAAGTCTCCAATACAATCGATGAGTTCTGGAATGAGCAGTAACAGATAATTATTCTTGATCGTTCTTTGTTCAGATAACAATAATCCTGTACCATTCGTTTCTTTCCATCCTTCTTGGGGATGAAAAACACTGGGGATGTCTGTGGTGATTTTGTTGGTTGGATGTATCCTTTTTTTAGTTGATTGTCCATGAAGTCCCTGACTTCCTGTTGTTCCATTGGAGACATTGGATATAGCTTAGATTTTTGAGATACAAAGTCGGGATTTAGGTCAATAGCATGATCCCATGGTTTGCATAGGGGTAAGTGCTCAGATGGAGTCTTTTTGAAAACATCGAGGTACACATGGAATTGTGGTGGTACCATCTCTTCATGTGCTTTCTTTTTGACCTTCTTTTCAACTTCTTGTATGTGTTTTAGTAGTTGTAGATAAATATCATCCTCCGTCTCTTCATTGTTATGGAACAGCCATTTAACAACTATTTTTCATTTTGTCCTTGTTTGTTATTGTTTGGCTTTGTAGACAATATTATAAAAGGTCAACAACATGAATCTGACTTTATTTCATTTTATCTTTATTTGTCCTTGTTTGGCTATCTTTTATCTCCTATCTCTTATCTCTTATCTCTTATCTCTTATCTCCTTATCTTCTTATCTCTGGCTTATATCCTATTGGAGGATATCTGGACCATATTCTATTGATTGATAAGTCTTGGCTAGTATAGTATATATAGAGTAGCCCAAAACCTGTAACTCTAGTTGTATTCTCTTAAGAACTCCACTATAACCTAGTGTGAGGACTTCTGGTCAATATAAACTTCTCCCTTCACATTTCTGTTGTTTGATTCTTGTAAGCCTGCAAAAGCCTAGTGATAGATTTAGTGTGTCTTAACAAGAAGCCTGTCTGTGAGTTCCAGATATCAAAGTAGATTGAGCATGTGTCAGCCTGCTGATACGACCACCGTGAGTCTGTGTCTAAAATTGCACATTTCTCACAGTTTAATCAACAAACAGACATAATGTTGTGTCTATTAAACATATTTCTATTGGAACTGATGGTATGAATAGCTATATATGAGCATCTAAGTATTGCTGGACCACCTTTAGTTATGATCTTGGGAACAGTCACCTTGAGGGCTTAACCATAGACTTGGCACAAACACTTCTATTCTCATTGGATAAGACCATTGAGGGACTCAACATTGAAAACACATCCAAAGGTCTATTGCTCTATCCATTACTACAACTATATAATGACTTGTTGAAGATCCAGAGGACTTGTTCATTGCGATGCGTTGACAGTACATAGTCCGCTGTAATGCGCAAGACTACACGTAAGGGTCGAGGAGAGATCAATAGAAGATCTTGTTGGGGAAAGTCAGATGAACAATTGCCACTAAGCATGCAACATTTTGGGAATGTGGTGCAGAGAGATCCATTAGAAATCGAACATGTGGTAAATGGAGAAGTATAAGCACATGGATGACATAAGTGTATAACGGCATCAAACGAGGATGCGAGATGGGTGAGGACGACGAAGAGAGACGACTGAAGAGACGCAATGAAACAGACAAAGCATGAGCGGACACAACTTAGCTATGAGCCAAGAAGGAGTGTAGAAAACTGGTTTATTGTGGTGTGCTTCTTGCGTTTTTATACATAGAGCGTATGTGACTTGGAAGGTAGAGGATATGAGTCGGAACCTTATTCTAATTCAGTCTATTCTAGAGATACAAGATGGAGTCCATGAACATGCGCATTAACCATATGTCAAACAGGGAGGTGTCTAAGTGCGAGTCAGGAGCATTTCTGCAGGACGTTGGATGGGGAAGTGCTGAGAGTTAAAGGAATAAGTTTGATTGACCATACGCATGTGTTTTAGAGTGACATGTTGAGGCCATTTGGGGTACTCCAATATGGAGTGATGAATGCATGCATGTTTCAAAGTGACAGCTTGACAGTCTTTTAAGGAACTTCGATGTCGAATGCTAGATGTGCGCATGCGAGTCATCGAGGATTATTGGAAACGGAGTGTAGGTGTGCATGTGTGTATATTGCACACGCATTGAAGGTACACATCTTGAGTGGCGCTTGCCACGTCCAGCAAGATCATGCTTGTCAGCATACTGCACAGAACAAGTACAATATCCACGCATCACAACATGCCTCACAATCAATGATGCTGATGGTGCCAAGCTATGTGAACTTAAACAGAAATAGAACGGACCCTAAAAACAGTATTGCCCACCATTTCCGAGGGATTGGATCCATCTAATTAGAGTGACCCTACTACTCCTGTTCCAGACCAAAGATCCATGGAAACCAGAATCCCAATCCATCCAATCGGACCCTGACACGTCGAGAAAGAACCCTCGCCTGATGACACGTTGACAATGCCCCGTCCCACAGACAATGGAAGGCTCCTTGTCATGTGTAAACAATACAAAAAGACAATCTGCACAAAGCTCTGAACAAGCATGCCATCTCTTAATGAATTGAAATCCACATGGTTACTCCCTTGCTCATGATAAACCCTAAATATAGTAGATAGCCATTGTGTGTATAAAAACCTGTTGTTTCGTGCCATGTACAGTAGATTAGAGAGACCCTCCCCAGCTCAGGTTAAATTATAGCTCACCTCAGTGGAACCTGAGTGCAACGTGACCATTTCTAAATCTCCAAAAGAATAGAACAGAACAGTGCAGTGCAGAACAGACTTCCCCAATTCTTTGAAAACCTGTTATTGAATCACATACCCAGAATCTCAACGCATTTGCGAGTTGATCTTCTACCCAAAAAATGTTAGAAGTCACATGACTGTGTGAACAAGTGTGGCAGCAACTTGACATGATCAAATGACCTCAGCAATAGAAGAGGGAAAATGTTGACACAAGCTAGAATCAAACCAGCAACACTCAGTTCTCTAGACTGGTGCTCTAACCAACTAAGCTATTGTGCCGTTGGCAGAGTATGAGTTGTTAAGTCATATCACTATGAGGATGGTTAGTCACTCAACTGGTGCAACTTCATATTGTGCTGAAGATGATTAGTCTTAGCACTAGAAGTGTATAACCAGGATTCAATTGCTCATGCAACAAAAAAGACTTTCATGTTGATCTGCTTCCAAATAAGCAGAGTTGTCCCACCATCCTTGAACTTAATTGTTGAGAGTGTTTTGGAGTGTGGTTGAGGTATTTGAAGACTCACCTTGAGATTTTCTAGCATTTCCATCGCTCACCCAGAACTCACCTTTCACTGTCTAGAATCACAAACAATCCTGAGTGGAGCAGCAAGGTGGATACTGTCCTTGTAGACAGAAGAGATGAGGATGAGAGAAGCATCCTTCAAGTTAATGGGGTTGCCGCCACGTAGGAACAGTACACCAATGAGTTTACGGAATGAACACAAGGATAGAACCTCACATCACACTGAGGAACCTTCAGGAATGAGGGTATGCATAAAGGTCTCCACTCTGAAAAGATCAGAGGGAGTGGAAATGCTGGTGGTAAAGAGGCACAGGCCTTCATATGACAGGGGAAAGGATTCAACTATTATCAAATTCAGAAGGGAGTCAATGAGGTGGGAAATTTGTGGGGTGAGGGGGAGGAGGGCTACCAGAGCAGCTTTCGACTCGACTACGACCACAATGGATTGATGAAAAGGGCCATTGGACGTGTGGAAGGGAAGGGTGACAGTTTCCAGGCCTTTGAATAACAGGTCCAGGTGCAAAACCTACTGGTGAGTCATGCATGTGATTCTTGCCCTCTGATGGGCATGTGTCATGCAGAATAGGTTAGGGGGGAGGGAGAATCGGCACAAGCACGTGTTATATCACGTGCTGTTCCAGAACATTTCACCACCTTCTTCTTCTTTGAGGACGAGTGGTGAAGTTTAGCACCTCTCTTGAGGAAGATGCTATGGGCAGCTTCAGAGCATTTTACCCAGGATTTCAACCTGAGTTACTAAGCCCTTGGTAGTGCAGACTGGTTACAACAGCTTTATCTCTGGCCTTGGCACTAAGACTATGCCTCTTTAATTGGTACTGCTTGGATTTACATGGCCGGCCGGAGCCTGTCACCTCTCATTGGGCCTAGACCCTATGGTGCTATCTTTTTGCCTTATACGGTTAGGAACTGAGGTTTTCCGATTTGGGTGAGACATCCTATACACATCCACATACTGATGCTGGACTCCTATCCACCCACACCTCCAAATCAACTTGAGTTCTAAGCTAGGCCTATTATAGGATTTAGTCCTGTCAAGCCTGAGGAGAGGGACTACCCCATTCAGCTATGATCTGGAGGTGCCCGTCACCACGCAGCCCCCTTTCCTGTTCCCAGGCAGATAGTTTGCTAGTGTCTTTTGGTGTGGATCCCCAATCTGCCCTGAGTCTCTGCCTTGCCACCAGCCTACTGTTATGGAACAGCCATTCAACAACTATTTTTCATTTTGTCCTTGTTTGGCTTTGTGGACAATACTATAAAAGGTCAACAACATGAATCTGACTTCATTTCATTTCATCTTTGTTTGGCTATCTCTTATCTCTTATCTCCTTATCTTGTTATCTCTGGCTCATATTCTATTGGAGGATATCTGGACCATATCCTATTGGTTGATAAGTCTTGGCTAGTATAGTATATATAGAGTAGCCCAAAACCTGTAACTCTAGTTGTATTCTCTTAAGATCTCCACTACACTCTAGTGTGAGGACTCTGGTCAATGTAAACTTCCCCTTTATCTTTTTTTGTGTGATTTTTATAAGCCTGCAAAGACTCTTTTGAGTTTAGTGTATCTTAACAGAAGAATACAACTTCCCCATTTCACTCGCTTACAGCTCTACAACTATTATCATTGACTTCTCTCGTGTTTGTACATTTTTACCCCACACCCAGACTCTAGAGTTAAAGAGACAGCTCAACAAACCTATCTCATATCAAGTAGATGTCCTTTACCCCCATGTATAATGTTGAGTCCAACATATAGGGTGGACATATAGGCCAATGTATCTGATCTTTGGAAAAGATACTGGCGACTGTACTGGGTTGGACAGAGCAGACCAGACAGTTTCTACTAGCAACAGAGAGAGGCACACAAGAAGCTATCAGGCAACACCCCTGACTCCAACAATCAACAGTACTCATGTGTGGAGGCTAGACTGCAGAGTATTCATCTTTTCTAGGTCTTCTTTCTGCAAAGTTACCCGACTGCCAAGCAGGACCAACTGTTCTTTGGTTTTGGTTTTTCTTTACAGGTTTTCATGTCTAAGGTCCAGAACATGGTTGTGTGCCCAGACCAAGGCACTATTGTTCTTTCATCACAGCTTTATCTTTCACCCAACTACGCTCCACCTCCCCTACCTTCTCCAACATGTCCCAAGAATCTGGAACCTCTTCCACATCATCGAACTTGGAAATCCAATTGGCTGATGCCATGATGGTTATCCAAATGTTAATGGAAAATGTAGGAAACCTCACCCAACAAGTTGTCCACTTGACGCAAAATATGGCCTATATGCAGGCTGCACAAAATGTTCCCCAACCCTCACTCCAACCATCTCCCCGTCATTTTCCTCTTCCCCCTTCACCACAACAACAACCTCTATCACACCTGTCTCTGTTTGCATTGGCCCAGGACCAATCAACACCTATACCCTCATCATCTTGAGTCAAGGAACCAAAGATTGCCACCCCCTCCTCTTTTCTGGAAAAAGAGAAGACATGGAATCTTTTATCAACAGATACTGTCGATATATGAATAGCTGAAAATCAGAATTCCCTAATGAGGATGCCAAGATCTATTGAATCCTATCATACATGCAGACTGGTTCTGCTAAGACCTGGCGTGACTATGTTGTTGTATTAATGTACAAGGGACAGCAATCGTTCTCAATGAGTGACAAGTTGCTAAAGGAGATCAACCAAAAATTTGGTGATATGGACAAGAGGACTACACAGTTGCTCAAGATTAGGACTATCCAGCAAAGAGATAGGTTGGTGGATGAACACATCCAGAAATTTGAAAAAGCAGCTTTGGAAGCTGGCTATGAAGGATATCCCCTGGTTGTGGAGTTTAAACACTTGCTCAACGCAGGTCTACAGAGAAGACTCACAGAGCTGCAGCCCATGCCTGTGACAATTGAACAATAGTACAATGAGGCCATAACAATGGATTGTCAATGGAAGGTAGCAAAGACCAAAGAGGCTTTCTGTGGAAAAGTAAATGGAACTGTGAGAAAACCCCCGCAGTATAGCCAACAAGGGCAAGGCCAAGGACAAGGACAAGCTTCATTATTATCACAGGGAAACCAGCAGCAGTTTTTCAGGAACCAGGCGCCGCCACAACATGGGCAGCATCAGAACACTGGACAGCCGCAATGTGACTCAAACATGATGGACATTGACAGGAATCAGGCATGAAGACTGCCCCTGAAGTGTTTCAAATGCAATGGGCCAGGACATATGGCCAGTGTTATGGAACAGCCTCTCAGCCCCTTATCTTATCTCTTTGATCTTATCAACTATGCCTCTCTCATCTTATTAAACAAACTATCTATCATTTTCTATCCTATCATTGTTTGGCCTTGTGGACAATATTATAAAGTTCAAGGGTGGGCACATGTCTAACATATGTTTACCACACCAATCAGACACTTCCCCATATGGTTACCTTTTCACACCTTATCCCTTACTCTGATTGGAT
>Ga0307516_10004958_pt1 | contig 16170 bp, 16 predicted proteins | sample 19_EM_MG_FD_203310 | JGI IMG/M metagenome (GOLD analysis project Ga0307516, IMG submission 203310) | Populus trichocarpa ectomycorrhiza microbial communities from riparian zone in the Pacific Northwest, United States - 19_EM | ecosystem: Host-associated > Plants > Roots > Unclassified | place...
AGCGACGGTTACGCGAAAAGACGGACATCACCCGATCATCGTTATGCAATGTGGTCCCGTCCGCCATCGCGTAGATGCGCGATCCGAGGCAGCCAAGCGCCCATTCGATCACGTGGTGCGGATCAGGGATACCAGCTTCCAACTTCAAACGGCATTGGACACTTCTGTTCCTTCTATCCAGGATGTTTTCAAGGAAATGATTGCCGATGAAGCACGCAATGATCTCATATTTGATGACGTCTTGACTGCGCTGGAAGCGGGCCGTTCACCCGTCGTGATAACTGAACGTACCGCCCATTTGGAGATCATCGCAAGGCGTCTTGAGCGTTTCGCAAAACATGTCGTCGTATTGCGCGGTGGGCAAAGCGAAAAGCAGCGCCGCGACATCGCTACGCGGCTCGCAGCAATTCCACAATCCGAGGAACGTGTCATTGTCGCGACCGGACGTTACCTCGGCGAAGGTTTCGATGATTCCCGCCTCGACACCCTATTTCTTACGATGCCAATTGCGTGGAAAGGCACGCTAGCTCAGTATGCCGGCCGGTTGCATCGTCTCAACGACGTCAAGCGCGAGGTGATCATTTATGATTATGCCGACATGAGAGTGCCGGTCCTGGCCCGCATGGCTGCGAAACGCCGTGTTGGCTATCAGGCGATAGGTTACAAGATGTTGGGCACGCGTGATCTGTTTTCTGATCGGGCGGTTACGCCGAACGAACCGACATAGGTCTCGCGCGGATCGCTGACCGGTCAGGCGTCTGCGTCACGGCAGTGCCATTCCCATTCCCATTTCAAATTCGACGAGCTGGCGTAGTTGGGCGTAGCCAAAACACTTTGTCGAGGAGCGGTACTGCACGGACATTTTGGTACTGCCGCGCAGTACCGGGCCAGGTAGAAATAAGCGAAAATAATCGAGTGATCGGATCAAGCCGTTGAAAAGAAAGAAAAATGCTTTAGCAGTGGCGCTTCGGATTGTCGGTCGGACCAAAATCGATTGGACCGACATAGATGATTAAGTATAATGAAAACAACATGTTAATTCACCGCTTCTCCGTCGCCCCCATGATGGATTGGACCGACCGGCATTGTCGCGTGTTCCACCGTCTGATGACGCGGCGGGCGCGGCTTTATACGGAGATGCTCACCACGGGCGCCATCCTTCATGGCGACCGCGCGCGGCTGCTCGGCTTCGATCAAAGCGAGCACCCCGTCGCGCTACAGCTCGGCGGTTCGGATCCGCGCGATCTGGCAATGGCGGCTGAGATCGGCGAGGGGTTCGGCTATGACGAGATCAACCTCAATGTCGGCTGCCCGTCCGATCGGGTGAAGGATGGCCGCTTCGGCGCCTGCCTGATGGCGGAGCCGGCACTGGTCGCGCAAGGCGTCGCCGCGATGAAGCGCGCGGTGAAAATTCCCGTCACCGTTAAATGTCGCATCGGCATCGACGACCAGGATCCGGAGGTCGCGCTCGACGTGCTGGCGCGCGGCGTCATCGCGGCGGGTGCGGACGCGTTGATCGTGCATGCCCGCAAGGCCTGGCTCAACGGATTGTCGCCGAAGGAAAACCGCGACATCCCGCCGCTCGATTACGACAGGGTCTATCGGCTGAAGGCGGCATTGCCCGACGTGCCCATCATCATCAATGGTGGCATTGGCAGCCTCGCGGAGGCAAAGGCGCACCTTGAGCATGTCGATGGCGTGATGCTGGGGCGGGCGGCGTATCAGGAACCGTGGCGGTTGCTCAACGTCGATTCCGAATTATTCGGCGAGCACGCGCCACACGTGACGATGAAAGATGTATTCGAGGCGATGATGCCCTATATCGAAGACCAGCTCGCGCAAGGCGCGCGGCTGCATTCGATGACGCGGCATTTCGTCGGCGCGTTTCACGGTGTGCCGGGGGCGCGGGCGTTCCGCCGTCATCTGGCCGAGAATGGCGTGAGAGCGGGCGCCGGCGTCAGCGTGTTGCGCGACGCGATCGCGCTAGTTGGCGGCGGCGCGGTCGCGTCGATTGCGGCCTGACGCGCCTGTGACGTCGGGATAGCCGTGCAGCATCAGCCGATCGGCCTGCACGCCCCAGCTTTCGAGCCGGTCCAGAAAACTCATGCCGAGCAAATTGGTCCGCATCTGCCCGCGCGGCACCACCAGCGCCGGCACCGATTTCTCGACCAGCCCGCCGACGGCGAGGCGGTCCAGCGTCAGCCGCGCCGCCTTGGTGTGACCGCCGGCGGTCTCGACGTCGACATTGTATTCGAGCATTTCCAGCGGCAGCCCGATCGCCTTCGCGGTCTCCCACGTCAGCACCACCGAGGTAGCACCGGTGTCGATCACCATCGGCGCCTTGACGCCGTTGATCTTGGCATGCAGCGCGAATTCGCCGGCCTGACCGCGCGCGATCTGCACCGCAGGCGCCGGCTCGAGGCCGCGCCGCCGCAGCATTTGCGAGACGTGGTCGCTGGCGCGCGCGATCTGTTCGGGGTCGCCATAGGCAACCACGGCGCCGGCGGTGGCGGCGAGCATCAGGACGACGAGCAGGATGCGGCTCACAGCGCGCCTCCCTGATCCGACCGTCGATCGATCAGTCGGCGTCGGTGCGCGGCGAAAGCTGCACAAGGCCGACCTCCGCCATGCGCGCCGGCAAGGTGTCCATGACCGCCAGCCGTTCCGCGCGCTCCATGCGGTGCCAGCGCGCGATCTCCGGCAGCGTTCGGCCGCATCCGAAGCAGAGGTTGGTCTTGGGGTCCATCATGCAGACTGCGATACACGGCGTTTCTTTGCTCATTGAAGGAGTTTGAAATGCTTTCGATGGTTTGCGCAAGCGCTCCCATTACAGTCCGGTTCCCGCGCTCATGATCGGCTTGTTGCGGATCCGCCGCTTGTCGTCGGTGGACGCGGTGATGACGGGTTCCGGTTGGATCGACGGGGCTTCCTCGGCCATCGGAGCTAGCGCGGACATCACGCGCTCGGGGGGAAAGGTGACGATCACTTCGGTGCCGATGCGCAGCTTCGATTTCAGCGTGAAGGTACCGCCATGCATGTCGATCAGGCTCTTGGCGATCGGCAGGCCGAGGCCGGCGCCCTGTTCGGCCGATTTGATCGAGTTGGATCCTTGACCGAAGGAGGCGAGCACGATCGGGATTTCGTCTTCGGCGATGCCGCTTCCGGTGTCCTTGACGCTGAGATACTGCCCGCCGGACGCGGTCCAGCCGACCTTGAGCCAGATCTCGCCGCCTTGCGGCGTGAACTTGATCGAGTTTGACAACAAATTGAGCACGATCTGGCGCGTGGCGCGCTCATCGCCCCAGATCCGCGGCATGCCCTGCTCGAACACTTCGTGAATCGTGATTCCGCGGCTGGTGGCGCGCAGCTTCAGCAGATGGTGGCAGTCGGCGACGACATGCACCAGCGACACCGCTTCCTCGTTGAGCTCGTAGCGGCCGGCCTCGATCCGCGACAGGTCGAGAATCTCGTTGATGAGGTTGAGCAGGTGGACGCCCGAATTGTGGATGTCGGCGGAATATTCCTTGTAGACCGGCACGGCGTGCGCGCCGAAGATTTCGCTCTTCATCACCTCGGAGAAGCCGAGGATCGCATTCAGCGGCGTGCGCAGTTCGTGGCTCATCTGCGCGAGGAAGCGCGATTTGGCGACGTTGGCGGATTCGGCGCGGTGCCGCGCCTCGTCCGAGATCGCCTTGGCCTGTTCGAGCTCGCCGATCAGCGCATCCTTTTCGGCGCGCGCTTCCAGCGTCGCCAGCGTCGTCGAATGCATGCGATGCGCGAGCAGCGCAAAATAGGCCTCGGCCGCCAGCGCCAACAGCGCCAGCGCGTAATTGTCGAAGGTGCCGCCGAGCATGAAATTGAGCGCGATCGCCGCCGTCACCGGCGCGGTCGCCGCAAGGGCCGAGATCGGCAGGCTTGCCGCCAGCATGCTCGACACCGCGATCACCAAGAGCATCAGGAACATCAGCATCGTGTTGGAGACGACGTCGAGGCCCGCGGGGTGGATGAGGATCGCGGTCCAGCACAGGCCGTAGAGCAAATCGAGCAGCACGAACCGGGTGCGCCATTTGCGCGTGGCAGCGAGCGAGGGTTGGGCTGCGAGGAAGCGCGCGCAGTTGCGGATGATGGCGGCATGGATGCAGAGCATACCGACGGTCCAGGCTGCCGCCGTCAGCGGCTGCATCCAGAGCCCGAACAGAATGCCGGTCGCAACCACCAGCAGCATTACGACGTAGGACGCCGACATCCGGGTCTGGGCATATTGCCGTAGCAATTCGGTATCGAAAGCCGGGCGGGTTCCGCTGGTCGACGTTAACCGGTCGCGCGCCTCGCGCACCCGCTGGGCCGCGGCGCGGCGGCTGTTAACCGGCGCTGCGGATGGCGGCTCTGGCGGAAGCTGAACAATCTCAGGCTTTTCTGCGGGATTACTCATTAAACAACACAAATCCTGCCCACGAACCGCACGGGCTTTTGCATTGTCTATCTGTGAGCCCAAATCCTTAAGCGATGACTTAAAGAGCTAAAGAATCACGTTAACGGGGGGTTAAATTAACGTTTGCCGCCACGCCTTCGTTCGCGGAAGTTCGCCCCGAACGGCCGTGCCGGGCGTCCGGATGCCGTCCGGTTTCGAACCGCTCTGCGGGCGAAGACGACCTATCGAAGCGATCCAAATTTTGTTCGTCGGAACCCATGAAAATCCGTCATTTGTTGCTGCTCTTTTTCGCGCAGATCATGGCCGGCCCGCTTCCGGCACGGGCGGACGATCCGCCGGCCAAGGATGTCGCCACCATCGGCGACTGCCTGCGCAAGCAGGCCCAGAAGAAAGGCGGATCATCGCAGGAAGCCGACGAGGCCGCCTGCCTCATGACCGTGGCGAAGCCCTGCATGGGGGGCAATGAAGCGGCCGCGGTCGATCGCCGCAAGATCGAATGCCTGGATCGCGAGCGGCTGGTCTGGGACAAGATCATCAACGATTCCTACAGGACCATGATGAACGCTCTCGATCCCGACCAGCAGACCAAGCTGCGCGAGATGCAGCGATCATGGATTCACACGCGCGATCTGACCTGTGCGTTCTGGTACGATTATTTCCAGGGCACGATGGCCAATCCGATGATCGCCTATTGCAACAACCGCGAGACCGCACGGCGCGCGATCTACCTGCGGATTTTTGCCACTGATATCGCGGACCGGAAATAGCGTGTCCGGTCGTGGCCGCTGGCACGATACCGGCATGGCGTGTTCAGTCGATCATCTCGTCGGCGCGGGACAGCAGCGTCGGCGGCAAAGCGAGGCCGAGCGCTTTTGCCGTCTTCCGGTTGATCAGGAATTCGAACCGGGTAGGCTGATAAATCGGAATGTCGCCCGGCTTCGCGCCGTTGAGAATCTGGTGCACGTCGCCGGCCAGCCGTCGCAGCAATTCGGCTAGATCGACCGTGTAAGCCATCAGCCCGCCGGCATCGGTGAAATCGCGGTATGGGCACATTGTCGGCAAGCGATATTTCTCGGCCAGTTCGACGATCAGCTTCCGGTGCGCGTAAAGGTCGCCTTCGCCGCTGACCAGCACTGCGTCCGGTCGCTGCTCCGCCATCGCGGCAAACACACGTTCGATTTCCGGAACCGTTCCGGCATTCGGTAGCATCGAAATCAGCGAGACGCCCAACCGGCCGGCGACGTCACGCATGGCTTCTCCGAACGATCCCTCCCAGCCTTCGCGCATCGCCAGAAATGCGACCCTGGTTGTCGACGGGATGGCTTCCTTCAGAAGCTCCAGACGCTTTCCCCAGATCTCGATCCCGGCATCGAGGGTGATGCCGGTCAGGTTGCCGCCGGGGCGGGCAAGGCTCGCAACCAGTCCCGCTTTCAGCGGATCGACCATGAACGCAACAAGCGGTATTGCGCTGGTCGCAGCCTTGAAGGCGAGGACGACGGGATTGGTCCCGGTGACGATCAAATCGGGATTGCGCGCCACGATCTGGCGCGCCAGGTCCGCATAGCGATCATGATGTCCCTCGGCGGAAGAGCGTTCGATGATGAGATTTTGTCCTTCGATGTAACCCAGCCGGCGCAGCTCGCCGAAAAATGCGCGCCATGCGGTCCCTCCGCCGGTTTCGGTGAGGAGGCTGGCCGGAATCGCCGGATGGAAGATCGCGATCCGGGGCGGCGTCGTGCGCTGCTGCGCCGACGACGCCCGCGTTGCGGCGGCAAGCAATACACCGGCCAAAAATTCCCGCCGCCTCATTGCACATGCGCCCCCGTACGCCCGGAGCCATATCGGATCGTATCAGCTTACGACGGCATAGTGCACGGAAAACAGCAGCCAATCGGCCTGAGGCCGAGCCCGTGGATGTCCTCGTCGATCACGTCCCGGTCCTGATGCCATCAGAACCGGGCAGGCTCAGCGCTCCAATCTTGCCAGCAGGCTCGACGTATCCCAACGCTTGCCGCCCATCTTCTCGACCTCCGAGTAGAACTGATCGACCAGCGCGGTCACCGGCAAATTGGCACCGTTGCGGCGGGATTCGGCGATGCAGATCGAGAGATCCTTGCGCATCCATTCGACCGCAAAGCCGAAATCGAACTTGCCGTCATTCATGGTCTTGTAGCGGTTTTCCATCTGCCAGGACTGCGCCGCGCCCTTGGAGATGGTCTCGATCACGGTGGCGACATCGAGGCCGGATTTTTTCGCAAAATGAATGCCTTCCGAAAGGCCCTGAACGAGGCCCGCGATGCAGATCTGGTTGACCATTTTGGTCAGTTGCCCGGAACCCGCCGGTCCCAAGAGCTTGCACATCCGTGCATAGGCCGCGATCACAGCCTCGGCGCCGGCATAAGCATCGGCCTTGCCGCCGCACATGACCGTCAACACGCCGTTTTCGGCACCGGCCTGACCGCCGGACACCGGCGCATCGATGAACCTAAAGCCGGCCGAGGTTGCGGCAGCATCGAGTTCGCGGGCGACCTCGGCGGAGGCTGTGGTGTGATCGACGAAGGTCGCGCCCTTCGTCATCCCTGCGAAGGCGCCGTCGGCGCCGATCGTGACCGCGCGCAAATCATTGTCGTTGCCGACGCAGCACATCACGAAATCCTGGTCCTCGGCGGCGGCCTTGGGCGTCGGCGCCGTGCGACCGCCGAACTTGTCCGCCCATTCCTTCGCCTTTGCCGCGGTCCGGTTGTAGACGGTCACCTCGTGGCCGCCTTTTTTCACCAGATGGCCTGCCATCGGGAAACCCATCACGCCGAGACCGAGAAAAGCGACTTTAGCCATGTGTGCTACCTTATCGTTTGCCCTGCGGGCTTTACCTTGGGGGGCGCCGGCTTGAACGGGCCGGGCGGTATCTTGGAGGTGGGAGGCCGCACCATAACCGCTGCGCCATGAAGGGCAACGGCTTCGTTTGGCGGGAAGGCGGGGTTTTGTGCTAGGATCCGGGACCCAAGAACTTCACAAAAAAGGGAGTGAGATCGCATGGGCGTCAGCGTGGGCGTGCTCGATCATTTCAACATCCGGACCCGGAATCTCGCCGACACGGTCCGGTTCTACGAGGACATTCTGGGCCTGGAAAAGGGCGCCCGGCCGAACTTCGCCTTTCCGGGCGCATGGATGTACTCGGAGGGCAAGGCGGTGGTGCATCTGGTTGATATTTCCAAGACCGATGAGCCGCAAAAGCCCGATTCCGGCGTGGTCCATCACGTCGCCTTTGCCAGCACCGGCTTTGCCGGCATGCAGCAGCGCCTAAAATCCAAGGCGATGGCATTCGACTCGCGTCAGGTTCCCGGCGGCGACCTCTGGCAGATCTTCGTCACCGACCCCAATGGCGTCATGGTCGAATTGAACTACGAGGCTGCGAAGGAGGGCGGGGTAGTGGCCCCGGCTGAACGGCGGGACGACGTCGGAGCGAGGTAGCCTTTTGGGCGCCAACGCTCTAAGAGAGCCCCGGTTCTGATGTAATCAGAACCGATTGGGCTCCAGGAGACAGACACCGGTGAGCGTTACGCAGCAACAGGTCCTCGATGCCTTGGCCAAGGTGCCTTCGCCACGAGGCGTCGCCTTGACCAATGCCAATGTGCTGTCGGCGATTTCGGTCACCGACGGCAAGGTGTTCTTCTCGATCAATGTCGACGCCGCAGAAGCGCGTGCCTGGGAAAGCGTGCGCGCGCAGGCGGAAGCCGCCGTTCGCACCATCCCCGGCGTCAGCGTGGCCATGATCGCGCTGACGGCTGAACGCAAGGCCGGTGCGGCGGCTCCGCCGTCATCGTCGCCTCCACCGCCGCATCGCCACGCGCACGGCGTGCAGCCGGTGTCGGCGCATAAGCCGCCGCAAAGCCCGGCCTCGCCGATGTCCAAGCAATCGGAAATTCCCGGCGTCGCCGCCGTCATTGCGGTGGCGTCAGGCAAGGGCGGGGTCGGCAAATCGACCACCGCGCTCAATCTTGCCTTGGGCTTGCGCGATCTCGGCCTGCGCGTCGGCCTGCTCGATGCGGATATTTACGGTCCCTCGGTGCCGCGGCTGACCGGCATTCATGAGAAGCCGAAGCTGAACGACGACCGCAAGATGATTCCGATCGAGCGTTTCGGCCTTTCCATCATGTCGATCGGCTTCCTGGTCGAGGAAGACACCGCGATGATCTGGCGCGGACCGATGGTGATGTCGGCGATCACCCAGATGCTGCGCGACGTCGCCTGGGGCACGCTCGATATTCTCGTCGTCGACATGCCGCCCGGCACCGGCGATGCCCAGCTGACGCTGGCGCAAAACGTGCCGCTGAAAGGCGCCGTCATCATCTCGACCCCGCAGGACCTCTCGCTGATCGACGCGCGGCGCGGGCTTGCGATGTTCAAGAAAGTCAACGTGCCCGTGCTCGGCATCGTCGAGAACATGAGCTATTTCCAGTGCCCGCATTGCGGCACGCGATCGGATATTTTCGGCCATGGCGGGGCCCGCCACGAGGCCGAGCGGCTGGGCGTGCCATTCTTGGGTGAAATCCCGCTGCACATGTCGATTCGCACCACCTCCGATTCCGGTAACCCGGTGGTGGCGAGCGAGCCGGACGGACCGCACGCGGCGATCTACCGCGCGATCGGTAGCAAGGTCCGCGACCAGCTCCAGGGCGCGATCGCAGCCGCCTGAGGCCGTTTTTCAACACTGCCGCGTTTTCGCGACGTTCATCCGACAAGCGGTGTCCCGGACGCGGTGCAGCGCCTCTTAGCGATGCACCGCAGAGCCGGGATCCACCAACGCTACGGAGGATGGACCCCGGATCAGCAGCGCATTCACGCCAGAAGGGGCGCGCTGCGCAGCATCCGGGGAACGCAGGGGCGGCTCTACGACCCCTGCGACTTTCGTTTAATCAGTGCAGTCATGCCATTGTCGCGTTTTCGTTGCGCAACTTCCGTGTTAAGCCCCCGGCCAGAGCGCCCCGGATGACGTGGAATTCGCCCCGCTGGAGGAACGCTCGAGGAAATCTGGGAAACGCCCCCTCCAAGGAGATGCCTGCATGAAGCGTCGTGATTTTTTGAAGGTTTCAGCGGCCGGTGCTGCCGCGACAGCCGTTGCCTCGCCGGCGATCGCGCAATCGATGCCCGAAATCAAGTGGCGCTTGACGTCGAGCTTCCCCAAGTCGCTCGACACCATCTATGGCGGCGCCGAGCAGTTGTCGAAACAGGTCGCCGAAATGACCGACAACAAGTTCCAGATCCAGGTCTTCGCGGCGGGCGAGATCGTTCCGGGTCTACAGGCGCTGGATGCGACCTCCAACAACACCGTCGAGATGTGCCACACGGTCTCCTATTACTATGTCGGCAAGGATCCGACCTTTTCGATCTACGCGTCGGTGCCATTCGGCCTCAACGCGCGCCAGCAGAACTCCTGGTGGTACCAGGGCGGCGGCGCTGAGCTCGGCAACGAGTTCTTCAAGAAGTTCGGCGTGATCGGCTTCCCCTGCGGCAACACCGGCACGCAGATGGGCGGCTGGTTCCGCAAGGAGATCAAGACGGTCGCCGATCTGTCGGGCCTCAAATTCCGCATCGGCGGCATCGCCGGACAGGTCCTGCAAAAGGTCGGCGTCGTGCCACAGCAGATCGCCGGCGGCGACATCTATCCAGCACTGGAAAAGGGCACCATCGATGCCGCCGAGTGGGTCGGTCCGTATGACGACGAGAAGCTCGGATTCCAGAAGGTCGCGAAATACTATTATTATCCCGGTTTCTGGGAAGGCGGCCCGATGGTCCACGCCTTCGCCAATCTGGAGAAGTGGAATTCGCTGCCGAAGAACTATCAGGCGATCCTCACCAATGCCTCGGCGAACGCCAACAGCTGGATGAATGCGCGCTATGACATGCTCAATCCGTCGGCGTTGAAGCGTCTGGTCGCGGGCGGCACCCAGCTTCGTCCCTTCACCAACGAAGTGCTAGAAGCCTGCTTGAAGGCGACCAACGAATTGTGGACCGAACTCTCCGCCAAGAACGCCGACTTCAAAAAATCGGTCGACGCGATGCAGGCTTATCGCTCCGACCAGTATCTGTGGTGGCAGGTTGCCGAATACACCTTCGACAGCTTCATGATCCGCTCGCGTACGCGCGGCTGATCTAATACATAAGTCGCAGAAGGAAGCCCGGTCTCCGCGAGGAGGCCGGGCTTTTCGCGTTACGCGACTTTAGTTCGGGATGGAAATCGGGAACGAGATGTTCCATGCTGGCCGGAAAGGCTCGGCAACGAAGGCTATTGGTCACGCAATCAAGAGGGCAGGAATCCATGAAGCGAAGAGATTTTCTTAAAGTAACCGGTATTGGCGCTGCGGGTGCCGCAACCCTTGCAGCGCCGGCGATCGCGCAGACGATGCCGGAGCTAAAATGGCGCCTGACGGCGAGCTGGCCGAAATCGCTCGACACCCTCTGGGGTGGCGTCGAGGTGATGTCAAAGGCGGTCGCCGAGGCCACCGACAACAAGTTCCAGCTTCAGACCTTTGCCGGTGGCGAAATCGTTCCGGGCCTGCAGGTGCTCGATGCCGTGCAGAACGGCACGGTCGAAATGGGACATACCGCGTCCTATTATTATTTCGGCAAGGATCCGACGTTTGCGTTCGGCACCGCGGTGCCGTTCGGGCCGAACTCGCGCCTCAATCAGGCCTGGTACATGCTCGGCGGCGGCAGGGATCTGCTGAACGAGTTCTACAAGGGCTACAACGTTACCTCGTTCCTGGCCGGCAATACCGGCTGCCAGATGGGCGGCTGGTTCCGCAAGGAGATCAACACCGTCGACGATCTGAAAGGGCTCAAGATGCGGATCGGCGGCTTCGCCGGGCGCGTGATGCAAAAACTCGGCGTCGTGCCGCAACAGCTTGCCGGTGGGGATATCTATCCCGCGCTCGAAAAAGGCACCATCGACGCCGCCGAATGGGTGGGGCCCTATGACGACGAGAAGCTCGGCTTCAACAAGGTCGCACCTCACTACTATTATCCCGGATGGTGGGAAGGCGGCCCGATGCTGCTCGGCATCGTCAATCTGGATAAATGGAATGCACTGCCGAAATACTATCAAAGCGTCATCGAGCAGGCCGGCCACTATGCCAACAACTGGATGATGGCGAAGTACGATCAACTCAATCCACCGGCAATGAAGAAACTGCTCGCCGGCGGCACCAAGCTGCACACCTTCTCGCCGCCGATCATGCAGGCCAGTCTGAAGGCCGCGCGGGAATTGTACGCCGAAACCGCGGCGGGCAATCCGAACTTCAAGAAGATTTTGGACTCGATGAATAATTTCCAGAGCAACGGATACCAATGGTGGCAGGTGGCTGAACTCGGTTACGACAGCTTCATGGCGCGCAACGCGCAAGGCTGATTTCGAAGAAGGCTGATCGCGCGTAGCGCTACGCAAGCAAAAACCCCGGAGCGTGGGCTCCGGGGTTTCTCGTTGCGACCATCTTGCAGGCTATTGTTTGGGCTGGCCGAAATCCAGCGGCGGCAATTCGATCTGCGGCACCTCGATCTTGACCTTGGAGAGGTCGACGTCGAGCGGCTTGTCCAAAAGGCCGGTTACCGTGATCGGGAACGCAATCACCAGCACGACCATGATGGCCTGTAGCCCGATCCAGGGCACCGCACCCCAGTAGATATCCGAGCTCTTGACCTCCTTGGGCGCAACGCCACGCAGGTAGAACAAGGCGAACCCGAACGGCGGATGCAGGAACGAGGTCTGCATGTTCACGCACAGCATGACGCCGAACCAGATCAATGCCGCGTCCGCACCGACCACCGGTCCCAGGATTTTCTGTGCGATCGGGGCAACCATCGGCAGGATGATGAAGGCGATCTCGAAGAAGTCGAGGAAGAACGCCAGGAAGAAGATGAAGAGGTTGATGAAGATCAGGAAGCCCCAGACGCCGCCGGGCAGCGAGGTCAGCATATGCTCCAGCCATACGCCGCCGGAGACCCCGAGAAACACCACCGAGAAGCAGGTCGAACCGATCAGGATGAACACCACCATGCAGGTGATGCGCATGGTGGTCTGATAGCCCTGCTTGATCAGATCCCGCAGGTCGGGAATTCGGACCGCTTCGAGGCAAATCCAGACAATGGCGAGGTAGGCGACGGCGAAGGCCAGCTTGAAGAAGATGTTGTCGCTGAAGAGGATCACAATGATGGCGCCGATGCCGACCGCAATGACGCCCGTGATGAGCACCTTGCTGCCCGTCGCGCTGAAATCCTTGTGATGGATGGCGGCAAGCACGATCGCACCGATGGCGCCCATGGCACCGGCTTCCGTCGGGGTCGCCAGACCCATCATCATGGTGCCGAGCACCACGAAGATCAGCACCGCCGAGGGGATGATGCCCATCAGGCATTTCTTCCACAGCGGCCAGCCGGTCAGCGTGCGGGCCTCCTTCGGCACCGGAGGCACGTGGTCCGGCTTAATGAGGCCGAGGATGAAGGTGTAGCCCGCAAACAGCGCAATCTGGAACACCGACGGTCCCCAGGCGCCGAGATACATGTCGCCGACCGACTTGCCGAGTTGGTCGGCCATCACGATCAGCACCAGCGAGGGAGGCACCAGTTGCGTGATGGTGCCTGACGCTGCCAGCACACCGGTGATGTAGCGGATGTTGTAGCCATAGCGGATCATCACCGGCATCGAAATCAGCGCCATGGCGATGACTTGCGCTGCCACCGTGCCGGTGATCGCGCCGAGGATGAAGCCGACGATGATGACGGAATAGCCGAGGCCGCCGCGCACCGGGCCGAACAGCTGGCCCATCGAATCCAGCATGTCTTCGGCAAGCCCGCACCGCTCCAGCACCGCGCCCATGAAGGTGAAGAAGGGAATCGCGAGCAGCAGTTCGTTGGAAAGAACGCTGCCGAAGATGCGGCCCGGAATCGCCTGGAGGAAATTCATGTCGAAGAAGCCGAGAGAGATCGACAGGAATCCGAACGACAGTCCGACCGCAGCCAGCGTGAACGCCACCGGGAAGCCGATCAGCATCGCCAGGACCAGGCCGCCGAACATCAGCGGCGGCATCATTTCCAGCGAGATCATTGCATCGGCCTCTCGTATTTCGCGTCGATGGTGACGAGGTTCTGCAGTGCCGCGATGCGTTTGATCACCTCGGAGACGCCTTGCAGCGCCAGCAACACCATGCCGGCGGGGACCACGAACTTGATTGGCCAGCGGACCAGGCCGCCGGCATTGCTGGAGATCTCGCTGACCACGTAAGACTGGTAGAAGAACGGCCAGGACAGATAGCTGAGCAGCAGGCAGGACGGGATCAGGAAGCACAGCGTGCCGATCAGGTCGAGCCAGAGCTGGCCGCGCTCGGACAGCATCAAATAGAGTATTTCGACACGCACATGCTCGTTGCGCTTGAAGGTGTAGGACGCGCCGAACATCACCAGCACTGCGAACATGTACCATTGCAGTTCGAGCCAGCCGTTGGAGCTGTAGCCGAACGCGTAGCGGATCATGGCGTTGGCGGCGCTGACGACACAGGCGGCGAGCACAAGCCAGTTGCAGATGTAGCCTATCTTTTCATTCAAGGAGTCAATTGCATTACTGAGTGTCAGCAATGGGCGCATGGTAGTCTCCCGGGCGCTCGCCATCAAAGCAAGCCGCCGCTTTCAACAAGTACGGTTTCAACAGGCATGGCCTCGCGATCGCGCGTATAGCCGCAGCTCATCTGCAAGAGCGATTGCAACGATCATTCTCCCCGAATAACGCTTTCGCCGTCTTGACTGCTCCAAAAGGGAACAGCGGCCTGTCCGACCATGCTGGCGTGAAAGCAGTCGCACCATTTCAGCGCGTTGTGGCGGCGTCAATTGGAAAATGGACAAATTGACGCGGAGTCAATTAGTTGCGCGGGGCGGCTGTGATTGGCACCGAAAATTTCAACCGCCGGTAACGCTCATGTGGCGGCTGACGCTCGGGCGATTGTGGCGGCGGTCGATGATGAAGTCATGGCCCTTCGGTTTCAGGCCGATGGCGCGGTCGATCGCGGCCGCGAGCAGCTCGTTGTCGGGCGAGGCGCGCAAAGGTCTGCGCAAATCGGAGGCATCCTCGTGGCCGAGGCAGGTGTGCAGTGTGCCGGTGCAGGTGATCCGCACCCGGTTGCAGGACTCGCAGAAATTATGGGTCATCGGCGTGATGAAGCCGAGCTTGCCGCCGGTCTCGCTGACGCGGACGTAGCGGGCAGGGCCGCCGGTGTCGTCGTCGAGGTCGGTCAGCGTGTAATTCTGGGCGAGCCGCGCGCGCAACAATGATAGCGGTACGTACTGATCGATCCGCCCTTCGCCGATGTCGCCCATCGGCATCACCTCGATCAGCGTCAGCGCCATGTCCTTGCCGTGGGCCCATTCCATCAGCGCGGGAATCTCTTCCTCGTTCATGTTCTTCAACGCCACCGCGTTGATCTTGACGGCAAGGCCCGCTTCGCGTGCCGCTTCGATACCGCTCAAAACCTTGTCGATATCGCCCCAGCGGGTGATGGCGCGGAATTTGGCCGGATCGAGCGTATCCAGCGAGACGTTGACGCGGCGCACGCCGCAGTCGCGCAGCTCGCCTGCAAAGCGGGCCAGTTGTGAGCCGTTGGTGGTCAATGTCAGTTCATCGAGCGCGCCGCTCGACAGATGCCGCGACAGCGCGCGCACCAGCGACATCACATTGCGCCGGACCAGCGGTTCGCCGCCGGTGAGGCGGATTTTGCGCACGCCCTTGGCGATGAAGGCCGAGCACAGCCGGTCGAGCTCTTCCAGCGTCAACAGATCCACCTTCGGCAGGAATGTCATGTCTTCGGACATGCAGTAGAAGCAGCGCAGGTCGCAGCGATCGGTGACGGAGACGCGCAGATAGCGGATGGTCCGGCCGAACGGGTCGGTCATGGTCCGGAACAGTTCGGGAGAATTAGTAAATCCGCTCATTGCGTGCCCTTGTTCAACGCGGCAGCGACATCTGTCACTCCCCGGCTAGCATAATGTAGACACGATGCAACCCGCCTACAATCGGCACATTCAGGTGCGGTGCGGTGCAAGCCGATCAGCGCGCGGGCTGTGGCGGTGGCGGCGGGGGGGCCGACGGGTCCGGGAACGCCGATCCGGTCGCGGGCGCGGCGCCGGCCTTGGGCGGCTTCGGCTTCTTCGGCCGCATCGGCTTGCGCGCGGCGCGCGGCGGCGGACCGGCGGGTCTGAGCTCGGCCACCACGGGATTGGGATCGACCGTGATGGTGTCGGGACTGGTGAAATCGCCGGGGGTCCGGATCACCCTGACCGGGACGGTCACCGGCTGCAACTTTGGCATCGCGAAGGTGACGGTGAAGCCCGCGTTAGGGGCAGTCACGGCGATCGAGCAGGGAGTTTTGCAGCCGGGTCCGACCGAGGTGGTGGCGTCAGCCCCCGATGGGACCGATTCCAGCTGGACCTGCACCGGCGGTGGCGCCGACTTGAAGGAATCCAGAGAAAACGAGGAACATCCAGCCAGGCTCGCCCCGGCGACGGCAATCGCGATGACACGACGCATGATCAATCACTCTACTGCGGCCAACAGCCACAATCCCCAATCGCCGACCATAGGGGCGTGAGAACGGGGCTGCAACCGTGCCGGGCAGATTCGTTAAAGGATGGTTAATGCCGGAATTGGGGTGTTTTCGATAATACTTGCAGATCAAATAGTTGTGAGAGCTACGCGG
>Ga0307516_10004960_pt1 | contig 16162 bp, 15 predicted proteins | sample 19_EM_MG_FD_203310 | JGI IMG/M metagenome (GOLD analysis project Ga0307516, IMG submission 203310) | Populus trichocarpa ectomycorrhiza microbial communities from riparian zone in the Pacific Northwest, United States - 19_EM | ecosystem: Host-associated > Plants > Roots > Unclassified | place...
CACGCGCAGGCGAACCCCAACGACACACCAGCGAGCCCACCTGAGGCACCGGCGAAACCTCAATGACACACCGGCGAAAGCCCCACGCCGCATCAGCGGATCCGCATGACGTACCGGTGAACCTGTCGCGAGCCCGATTACCTTAAGCGCCGCTTAAGAGGTACGCTCTTCGACGGTTCCCGAGCCGCACTACTTACGGAGGTGATCGCTGTGCGAGATAGCGATCCTCCCAGTCGTGGCCGGGCCGTTCGTCAGCCGCTCTGACCTCGACCGCTCCCCGCCCTCACCGGCCGTGAGCCCGAATCCGATCCGCTGACGCGAAACCCACCCTCGCTCCCCCTGCCATTCCGCGGTCCCGGCTGTCTGCCGGAGCCCGGTGGCGTCGTGCCGCGCCGCGACGGAGCTGGGGTGCCGGCCGCGACGCTCCGTGTGCGCACTTTCCCTGTCGGTCACCCACCGGAAAGTCACTGCCATGAGCAAGTTTGTCGCCCCCCTGACCTTCACCATCGCCGCCGCCTGGGTCGTCGTCCTCTTCGTCCTGGTGCACAGCACACCCTGATGACCCCGGTGACCCCTGGCGCGCCCTGACCGGCGTCAGGGCAGTCGCGACGTCCACAGCAGACTCATCGCTCCGGCGATGAGTCCGAGCAGCAGGGCCACCCCGGCATACCACTGGGTGACCTCGCGGGGCTCGACGCGGTGGCCGATCGAGCTGCCCATGTCCTCGTAGACCTGCTTGAGCTCGGAGACCGACGCCGCCTCGTAGAAGTAGCCCTTGGTCTTGTCCGCGAGCTGCTGCAGCGACAGCCGGTCCACCGGCACCCGCTGCAGCTGGCCGCGGATGTCGACCACGCCGGTGTCGGTGCCGAAGGCGATCGTGGACACCGGCACGTTGGCCGCCTCGGCCGCCGCGCCCGCGTCCTCGATCGAGCGGCCCGAGGTCCGGTAGCCGTCCGAGAGCAGCACGATGCGGGCCGGCGGCGCGCCGTCGGCGCCGTCCGCCGGGACCGTGCGGATCGCGTCGAGCGAGGTGAAGACCGCCTCGCCGGTCGCGGTCGCCTCGGCCAGGGTCAGCCCGTCGATACCCGCGATCACGGCGGCGCGGTCCTTGGTCGGCGAGACCAGGACGTTCGCCGCCTTCGCGAAGGAGACCAGGCCCAGGTTGTACGTCGGCGGCAGCTCCTGCACGAACGCCTTGGCCGCCTCCTGGGCCGCCTCGATCCGGTTCGGCTGGACGTCGTCGGCCTCCATCGACAGCGACACGTCGATGGCCAGCATCACGGTCGCCCGTTCCAGCGGCTCCTCGCGGTCGATCGACGGGCGGGCCATGGCGAACGCCAGCGACAGCAGGCTCAGCAGGAAGGCACCGGCAGCCACGTGCCGGCGCCAGCCCAGGCCCTTGGGCGCCAGGCTGCGCAGCAGCTCCACGTTCGTGAACTTCATCGCGTACGTGCGGCGGCGGAACTGCCGCAGCACGTAGGCGCCGGCCACGAGCAGGACGGACAGGACGGCGAGCAGCCACCACGGCTGCAGGAAGCGGATCATCGCGTTGTCCCCCGGGTGCGAGCGTGTCGTTGGGCGGCCACAAAACGGACGACGTCCAGCAGCCAGTCGGTGTCGGTGCGTAGCCTCAAGTGTGCGGCACCGGCGGCCCGCAGCGCCCTGGCAATCTCGCCGCGCTGGTTGGCGGCCGCCTCCGCGTAGCGGGCGCGCAGCGCCGGGTCGGCCGTCTGCACCTCGTGCAGCACGCCGGTCTCCGGGTCGGCCAGGGTCAGCACGCCGACGTCCGGCAGTTCCAGCTCGCGCGGGTCGACGACCTCGATCGCCAGCACGTCGTGCCGGACGCCGAGCTTGCGGATCGGCCGGGACCAGCCCTCCACCGGCGCCATGAAGTCCGAGATGACCACGGCGACACCCCGGCGGCGCGGCGGCCGGTTCAGCATGTCGATCAGCTCACCGAGGTCGGCACGTCCGGGCCTGACCTGGGTACGGGCGATCGCGCGCAACAGCCCCTGCGCCTCCTTGCGGCCGGGGCGAGCCGGCATCCGTACGATCGGCTGGCCCGCCGGCACCGGGGTGCCGCTCTCTCGCCGCCGGCGCCAACTGAAGCCGCTCTGTTCCTGGGCGGGCAGGCCGGAACCGGTGCCCACGACGGCGCCGATCCGGTTGCCGCCGCGGACGGTCAGGTGTGCCATCGCCGTCGCGGCCGCGAGCACCAGGTCGCGCTTGAGCATGGCCGCGGTTCCGAAGTCGAGGCTGGCCGACAGGTCGACGGCCATCCACGTCTCAAGCTCACGGTCGGCGACCGTACGCCGGACGTGGGGTTGGGTGGTCCGGGCCGTGACCGGCCAGTCCATCCGGCGCACGTCGTCGCCGGGCCGGTATTCGCGGCTCTCCCCCGCCTCGCTGCCCGGGCCCGGCAGCAGCCCCACGTAGTCACCCTGCAGCAGGCCGTCCAGCTTGCGGGTGACCAGCAGTTGCAGCCGCGACAGCACGGCCTCGGCGCGGGTCGTGCTCGCGTCTTTCGTCGTGGCGGGGAGGCCGGGGGTCGTCACGGGCTGACCGTCACTGCTGTCCCGGCCAGGCCGGCTGCTGCGGGTGCGGGCTGGTCGGCACCCCACTGGCCGGGGCCGGCACGCCGGACACCTGGTGGCCGTTGGGCGAGGCACCCTGGCGGGCGGCGACGGACGGCATCGGCACGCTGGCCATGATGCGCGCCACGATGTGGTCGGCCGGGATGTCGTCGGCGAGCGCGTCGTAGCTGAGCACCAGCCGGTGCCGCAGGATGTCCGGCGCGATGTCCAGCACGTCCTGCGGCAGCGCGTAGTCGCGGCCGCGGAGCAGGGCGATCGCCCGGGTGGCGCGGACGATGCCGAGCGAGGCGCGCGGGCTGGCGCCGTACTGGATCAGCTGGGCGACGTCCGGCATGCCGTGCTGCGCCGGCGCGCGGGTGGCCAGCACCACCCGGACCGTGTAGTCGACCAGGGCGTTGTGCACGAAGACCTGGTCGGCGCGGCGCTGCAGGCCGAGCAGGTCCTCCGACGTGAAGATCTGCTTGGGCTCCGGCGGGCTGACGCCCATCCGGTAGACGATCTCGCGTTCCTCGACGTCGGTGGGGTAGCCGACCAGGATCTTCATCAGGAAGCGGTCCCGCTGCGCCTCGGGCAGCGGGTAGACACCCTCCTGCTCGATCGGGTTCTGCGTCGCCATGACCAGGAACGGGTCCGGCACCGAGTGCGTCTCGCCGCCGATCGACACCTGGTGCTCGGCCATCACCTCGAGCAGCGCCGACTGCACCTTCGCGGGCGCGCGGTTGATCTCGTCGGCGAGCAGGAAGTTGACGAAGACCGGGCCGAGCTCGACGTCGAACTTCTCGCTCGACTGCCGGTAGATCCGGGTGCCGACGATGTCGGCGGGCACCAGGTCGGGGGTGAACTGGATCCGCGAGAAGGAACCGCCGACCACCCGGGCCAGGGTCTCGACCGCCAGGGTCTTGGCGACGCCGGGCACACCCTCGAGCAGGCAGTGCCCGCGGGCCAGCAGGGCGACGAACATCCGCTCGATCATCCGGTCCTGGCCGACGATGACCCGCTTGACCTCGAACATGGCCCGTTCGAGCTGGGTGGCGTCGTGAGCGGGCGGCACCGGGCTGCCCGGATCGGCGCTGCTCGTGCCCTCGGGCGTGGTCGGCTCGGCCACCGGTCCTCCATCGAGATTCTGCGTATCCGGGTCGCGCCGGCACGGGTGCCGACGCTCAAGACTTACACGACCGTGCTGGGAGCCGTCGGGCAGAGCCGCCATACGCGCCGATTCCGCCCCGCGGTCCGGGTTTCCGGACGTGTCTGTTCAGTGTCGGGGAGTCACCTGAGAAGTCGATCTTTCTGCGCGATGCGCTCGAACGGGCACCCGCAGCGGGTAGACGGAGGGCCCGGCTGGACGTGTAACATTCAGCCCGTCGCCGGGCGACTTCCCCCGTGGTCGCCCGGCGCTTTAATCTCTTCCGACCGGCTACTGTTCACCAGTGGTCGAGGAGCTTTCCCCGCAGTGTTCGCGCAAGGGCTGTCGTGCGCCCGGAGCCTGGTCGCTGCGCTGGAACAATCCCAAGCTGCACGATCCGGCGTACCGGAAAACTTGGCTGGCCTGCGACGATCACCGTGAGTACCTCACCGAGTTCCTGACCGCGCGGGGTTTCCTGCGCGAGGTGACCTCGTTCCGGACGCCGCAGAGCGACAGCACCCCATAGGCTTTCAGCGTGACCGAGCCCAGCGCCCCGGCGCCCGCCCCGACCGACCCGCTCGAGCCGTGGCCCGACACGGTCGACTGGCGGCCGGTCTCCCGCAGCCTGATCACTGTGGAGCTGATCAACAGGGCGATCTGGGTGGTCGCGATCCTGGCCGGGCTGACCGTCGGCTGGGTGCTGACCGGCCACTGGAGCTGGCCGGCGGGGATGGCGGTGGTCCTGGTCTTCGCGGCCTGGCGCTCCGTGGTGACGGTCCGGGCCGTCAAGGCCTGGGGATATGCCGAGCGCGACAACGACCTGCTGGTCCGGCACGGCCTGGTGATCCGCCGGCTGTCGATCGTCCCGTACGCCCGCATGCAGTTCGTCGATGTGACCGCGGGTCCGCTGGAACGCGCGTTCCGCCTGGCCACGGTCCAGCTGCACACCGCCGCGGCGGCCACCGACGCCAAGATCCCCGGACTGCCGCCGGAGGAAGCATCCCGGCTGCGGGACAGGCTGACGGCGCTGGGCGAGGACCGGGCCGAAGGCCTGTGACCACCGCCTACCCGCACCCCCAGCCGGAGCCCGAAGCACCCCGCGAGCCCGGCGCCGACCCGGCCGGGGTGGAGCTGGCCGGTGGCGCCCGGCCGAGCGAGATGGTGGTCGACGAGCCGCGCCGGCGGTTGCATCCGCTCAGCCCGTTGCTCAGCGGGGCCAAATCCATCGTCGTCATCGTCGCCGCGCTGAGCTGGCAGACGTTGTCGCAGGTGGGGGTCGAGCGGTTCGCGCTGGTCGTCGCCGTCATCGCGGTCGGCGTGGTGATCTTCTCGGTGATCGGCTGGCTGAACACCGGCTATCACGTGGTCGGGCGGGAGCTGCGGATCCAGGACGGGCTGCTCTGGCGGCGCAACCGGGCCATCCCGCTGGACCGGTTGCAGGCCGTCGAGCTGCGGCGGCCCCTGCTCGCCCAGCTCACCGGGCTCGCCGAGCTGCGGCTCGAGGTCGTCGGCGGGGGCAAGACCGAGGCGCCGCTGGCCTACCTGACCGTCCGGGAGGCCTCCGCCCTGCGGCAGCGGTTACTCGCGCTCGCCGGCCGTACCAATGGCGCCCCGGATCCCGCCGCGCGGCCGGCGGACGGCGCGGCCGCGCTGGAACGGCCGCTCTTCCGGGTCAGCAACCGTGACCTGCTGATCAGCCAGCTGCTCACCCCGCAGGCCTTCCTGCTGCCGTTCGGTGTCGCCTTCGTGGTCATGCAGTTCGTGCTGGAGGGCACGTGGACCTTCGTCGGGATCGCCAGCACCGTGACCGCCATGGCCGGCGTGCTGATGCAACCCGTCCGGCGGGTGCTGCAGGACTGGGAGTTCCGGCTGGCCCGCGACCCCGACGAGCGGCTCGCGGTGAGCTACGGGCTGCTGGAGACCCGCAGTCAGATCGTCCCGCCGCACCGGGTCCAGTCGATCGGCGTGACCTGGCCGCTGCTCTGGCGCGCCAAGGGCTGGCTGCACATGCGCATGGACATCGCCGGGTATGCGGGCCCGCAGTCGAACGACGACAAGCGCTCGGACCGGCTGCTGCCGGTCGGCGTCTTCGCGGCCGGCCGGGAGCTGGTGTGGGAGGTGCTGCCCGGTGTGGACCTGGCCACCCTCGCGACCCTGCCACCGCCGTCCCGGGCCCGCTGGCTGCACCCGATCGCGCTGCGGTCGTTCGGGGCGGGGCTGACGCCCCAGGTCTTCGTGTCGCGTTCCGGGCTGCTCACCCGCGAGCTGACGATGGTCCCGTACGCCCGGCTGCAGAGTGTCCGGGTCGTGCAGGGCCCGCTGCAGCGGCTGCTGCGCCTGGCGACGGTCTACGGCGACACCGCGGGTGGGCGCTCCGGGGTGGCCCAGGACCGCGACGTCGCGGAGGCCTGGTGGATCGCCGAGCAACTGTCGACCCGCGCCCGCCAGGCCCGCGGCACGACGCCGCAGGTCCCGGCCCCGCAGATCCCGGCCCTGGTCCCGCCGCACCCTGTTCCGCGTCACCCGGCCTCGGCGGGGCCGGGTCTGAGCCATCCGGAGCCGGACCAGCCGGGTGCGGCCGGGGACGACACCTACTGGCGGCGGCCGCCACGGTCTTAAGACGGCCGCCACGGTCTTAAGCTGTGCGCATGGAGCTTCCGGAGTTCTCCCCCGGGCTCAGCGCCCGGGTGGAGCTGACCGTCACCGACGCCGACACCGCCCAGGCGCTCGGCTCGGGAGATGTGCCTGTGCTCGGCACGCCCCGGGTGCTCGCGCTGGCGGAGGCCGCCACGGTCGCCGCGACAGCCCGGCAGATACCCGGCGGGCTGACCACGGTCGGCGTCCGCGCCGAGATCGAGCACCGCGCCCCCACCCCGCTCGGCCACCGGGTCACCGCGCTGGCGACCCTGACCAAGGTGGACGGGCGCAAGCTCATCTTCGAGGTCGCCGTCCGCGACGGCGAGGAACTGGTCGCGGAGGTCCGCGTTGAGCGGATGCTGCTGGACCGCCAGCGCTTCATCGCCAAGGCCCTCGGCGACTAGCCTCCACCCTCGGCGATCCGGTCTTTTCCCCCCGCCTGGGCCGGGGACAACAGTGCTTCGAACGGGGCAAGGGTGACGACGCCTTCGACCCGTCGCGCCAGCTGCGGGTCGAGGGTCACGAACGCGTCCGCCTGCAGCTGGGCGACGGCCACGTACTCGGCCGTGACCGTGTCATCCCAGTCGAGCTGCTCGGCCAACCGCCACGCGACCGCCCGGGACACGCGGTCGCCGAGGAGCCGGATCCGCATCGTCGTGATCCCGTCGAGCAGCGCCCGGGCCTCCGCCTTGGTGATCTCGCCGCGCCGGGCCTGCCGGTAGAGCAGCGAGAGCGCCTGCGAACGGAGCACGTTGGGTGCGACAAGCTGGTGCTCGCCCGCCACGGTCACGCCCTCGCGGACCAGCCGAATCGCGGTGGGAGCGTCGATCGCGTATCGCGTCATGACCTATCTTGGCTCGTCGGGGACGATGCCCGGCAGCCCGAAGGGCGCGAAGTGCTCCGCGCCGAGAAACGAGATGATCTCGGCGATCCGCTCGCCGCGCAGCGTGAGCACGGTGATCGACCAGGCCCGGCCGTCCAGATACTGCGCGACCGCGGCCTGCCCGTTCGCGGTCACCGGGACGTGCTGCCAGGAGCCACACGAGCTCAGGGGCAGCCGGACGGCGAAGTCGGTGACGGCCTCGAGCCCCCGGTACCAGTGCGGCAGCGGCGGCATCGACCAGGTGACGTCCTCGGTGAAGAGGGTGAGCAGCCCGTCGACGTCGCCGCGTTCCAGCGCGGCCGAGTATCCGGTGACGACCTGCCGCAGCCGCGCGTCGCCGAGCGTGCGCAGCGTCTGCTGCTGGGTGCGGGCCGGCACCTTCTCGGCCACGATCGTCCGCGCTTGCTGCAGCGCGCTGTGCACCGACGCGGTCGAGGTCGCCATGGCCTCGGCGATCTCCGCCACCGAGAAGCCGAGCACCTCGAAGAGCAACAGCGCCGCGCGCTGGTCACCCGGCAGGTGCTGCAGGGCGGCGACGAACGCCAGCTCGACCGCCTCCAGCTGCTCATACCGCGCGTCCGGGCGGGCGCGGGGCAGCTCCCCATCCGGGTACGGCCCGAGCCAGGCGACCTCGTGCGACGGCACGTCACAGAAGACCGCCCGGGGACTTGACGGCCCGACGTCGACGGGCAGTGCCCGCCGCCCCTGTGCCTCGACGGCGTCCAGGCAGGTCCGGGTCGCCACGGTGTAGAGCCACGAGCGCAGCGAGCCGCGGCCCTCGAAGCCGGCGAGCCCGCGCCACGCGCGCAGCAGCGCGTCCTGTTCGGCGTCGTCGGCTTCATAGGTGGAACCGAGCATCCGGTAGCAGTGCGCGTGCAGTTCCCGGCGCAACGGCCCGACAACGCGGTTGAACGCGTCGTCGTCGCCGTTGCGGGCCCGGACCAGGTCGGCGGGTTCGGCGCGAGTGTCGCTCACTCCACGGATTGTGCCCGATACTCAGTGCCGAACGAGGCCACAGAAGCGAATCTCGAACGCCGCCGGATCCTCGGCGAAACCGAAGTGGCCGCCGGGAAGCATGGTGAGCGTGAGGCCGAGGACGGCGGGCCGGGATACCGTGCCTGGGGTGCCACCAACCGCGCTACCGGAGGAGTCGATGCTGCGATGACGGCAGGGCGACCGATGCCCACGCAGGGCGAGGTGCTCGGATACTTCGACACGCTGTCGAACTGGGGGCGGTGGGGCGACGACGACGAGCTCGGCACCCTGAACCACATCACCGACGACGTCCGGGTGGCGGCGGCGCGGGCGGTGCGCCACGGCAGGAGCGTGTCGTGCGCATGGGAGATCGCCGTGCCGGAGGACATGGAGCGGTCGACGACGACGTGCCCGTGCGCCGCCGACATGCCGGGCGCCGAGGACATGCCGGTGCCCGCCTTCCACGCCGACCGGCGCTGGGGCTTCTCGTCCGAGCGGCTCGGCATCACGTTCCACGGCAACACGATCACCCACCTCGACTCGCCGTGCCACATCTTCTGGGACGGCACGATGTACAACGGGCGCTCGCACTCGATGGTGGACGCCGCAACGGGATCGGCGTGGGCGGCCGTCACGGCGGCGGCGAACGGGATCATCACGCGCGGTGTCCTGCTGGACGTCGCGAGGGTCCGCGATGTGCCATGGCTGGAACCGGGGCAGCCTGTGTTCCCCGACGACCTCGAGGAGGCCGAGCGCCGCCAGGGTGTGCGGGTGCGATCCGGCGACGCGGTGCTCCTGCGTACCGGCTATGGCCGCGCCCGGCACGAGGCCGGCGCGGCCGGCGGTTTCACCCAGGCCGGCTGGCACGCGTCCTGCCTGCCGTGGCTGCGTGAACGGCAGGTCGCGCTGATCGGCGCCGACACCCCCCAGGACGTTCAGCCGTCGGGCTACGAGGACGTGCTGATGCCGGTCCACGCCGTGAGCCTCGTCGCGATGGGTCTGTGGCTGCTCGACAACTGCGACTTGGAGATGTGCGCGACGACGGCTGCCGAGCTCGGCCAGTGGGACTTCCAGCTCGCCGTCGCGCCGGTCCGCCTGGCCGGCACGTCCGGCAGCCCGGTCAACCCGATCGCCACATTCTGACCGCGAGGCCGGAGCCGGCATCGCCGCGGTCGGCGGGCTGCCGCAGACCGGCGAGGGCAGCGCTAGATGAGCGCGCCCCAGCGGGTGGTGAGCTCGTCGGCGGTCGGCATCGCCACCGCGCCGCCCGGGCGTTCGCAGACCAGGCCGGCCACCGCGAGCGCGAAGCGCACGTAGCTCTGCCAGCCCTCGGCCTTCGCCGGCACGCCGTCGGCCAGCAGGCGCCGGACCAGGGCGCCCATCACCGAATCGCCCGCGCCGGTGGCGTCCACCGCCTCGACTGCCGGCGCCGGCAGCATGACCCCGTTGCCCTCCGTCGTCGCGACGTAGGCACCCTTGGCACCGCAGGTGACCACGACCGCCTTCGCGCCGGTCTTGAGGATGCGCTCGGCCGCGGCGGCCGGGCTCGCGCCGTCCCAGAGCACCTCGGCGTCCGCCGAGCTCAGCTTGACCAGGTCGGCCGTCGCGAAGAATCCCTCGACCAGGTCGCGCAGCTCGGTCACCGCGGCGGCGTCCGGCAGCAGCTTCGGGCGCACGTTCGGGTCGAAGACGCGCAGCGGCCCCGGCACCGCCCAGGCTTTGCGGGCCGCCGACCGGAACGGCTCGCGCATCAGGCAGATCGACCCGGTGTAGACCACCGCGGCCTCGGCGACCACCTTCTCGTCGACGTCCTCCGGGCGCAGCAGCGCGTAGGACGGCGGTTCGCCGTAGAACTGGAACGTCGGCTCGGCCCCGTCGAAGGTCGTCACGGCCAGCGTGGTCGGCACCGGCACGCGGGTCAGGCCGGTCGTGCCGACGCCGACCTGGCGCAGGAACGCGGCGATCCGGTCGCCGAGGGTGTCGTTGCCGAGCGAGCCGAAATACCGCACCTCGCCGCCGAGCCGGGTGACGCCGACCGAGACGTTGAGCGGGGCGCCGCCGATCGCCTGGCGGTAGATCAACTCGCCGTCGCGCCCGGTCTCCAGGAGATCCACCAACGCTTCACCGAGCACCACCGCGTAGCCCATCCGGAATCCTTCCACGTAACGCCGTCCTGATGTCGTCAGCCTTACGCCCGGGACACCAGAAATCCAGCCACTCCCAGATCCTGCCTGTTATGTGGTTGTTTGACATTATTTGTGCCATGCATCCGCGCGCGTTCGCCCTGCCCCTTCTGCTCACCGCGACCCTGGCCGGCTGCGCCGGCATCACCGGCACACCGACCGGATCCGCCGGCTCCCGGCCGCCGGGCTCGACGCCGTGGCTGGTCAGCGGTGCCCCGAGCCCGGCCCGGCCGTCGTCCATGACCACCACCGACGGGCTCGCGGCGCCGCTGGCCGAGGGCACGGTGACCGGCACCTTCCTGCCTTTTCCACAGAGCGCGCGGGCCATCACCTACGACCCCAAGGTGGTCCCGCCCGGCGCGACGGCCCAGGTCAGCATCGCCCGGACCGCCAAGGGCACGACGGTACGGCTGACCGCCGCCGGCCTGGTGCCACGCCGGGCGTACGGGGCGCACCTGCACACCCGGCCCTGCACCGCGACACCGGCCGACGCCGGCCCGCACTACCAGCACAGCCCCGACCCGATGGCCGCCGCCTCGCCGCCCTCGGCCGACCCGGCGTACGCGAACCCGCGCAACGAGGTGTGGCTGGACTTCACCGCCGACACCCGCGGCGCCGCCACCGTCACCGCGAGCCAGGACTGGGCGTTCGACGAGGCCGAGCCCCCGCGCTCGTTGATCGTGCACGCCGAGCACACCCGTACCGTCGCGGGCAAGGCCGGGACGGCCGGGCCGCGCGTGGCGTGCCTCACCCTGGGCACCCGGTGATGCCGGGCTGCAGTTGATCTTGACGAGGCGGTAACGTCAGGGCGGGACGAGGGACGCCGCGCGGATGACGGGAGGGCCGGCAATGGCCGAGCAGAGCGAGGGCACGACACCGAAGACCGAGTCGCACGACCCGGATTTTCCGGAGGCGTTCCTGCAGTTCATGCGCGATGGCTGGCGCGACGACGCTCTCAGCGTGACCCAGCGGCCGGAGTCACCCAATTACGCCAAGCGGCGCGCCGCGCTCTCCGAGGCCTTCGCCGGCGAGACGCTGATCATTCCCAGCGGCAGCGAAAAGGTCCGCGCCAACGACACCGACTACCCGTTCCGGCCCGGCAGCGACTTCGTCTACCTGACCGGCGACAGCGACCCCGACAGCGTGCTGGTGATGCGCCCCAGCGGCTCCGGGCACGACGCGGTCCTCTACAGCCACCAGCGCTCCTCCAAGGAGTCCGACGAGTTCTTCCGCAGCCGCGACGGCGAGCTGTGGGTCGGCCGCCGGCACACCCTGGCCGAGAAGTCGACGGAGCTCGGCCTCGAGACCGCGCCCTGGGCCGAGCTCGGCGGGGCCCTGGCCGACTCCGCGCCGGCCCGCACCCGGGTGCTGCGCGGCCACGACGCCAACGTCGACCGCGCGATCCTGGCATACGAGCCCGACCCGCGGCAGCGCCGCGACCGCGCCCTGGCCGGGGTGATCTCGGAGCTCAAGCTGGTCAAGGACGAGTGGGAGATCGCCCAGCTGCAGGACGCCGTCGACGCCACCGTGCGCGGCTTCGAGGACGTCGCCCGGATCCTGCCCGCCGACCGCGGCGTCAAGGAGCGCCTGCTGGAGGGCGTCTTCGGCCTGCGCGCCCGGATGGACGGCAACGACGTCGGCTACGGCAGCATCGTCGGCGCCGGCGCGCACGCGACGATCCTGCACTGGGTGCGCAACACCGGGGTGACCAAGCCGGGCGAGCTGCTGCTGATGGACATGGGCGTCGAGGGCCGCACGTTCTACACCGCCGACGTGACCCGCACGCTGCCGGTCTCGGGCACCTTCACCCCGCTGCAGCGCCAGGTCTACGACATCGTGCACGCCTCACAGCAGGCCGGCATGGAGGCGATCAAGCCCGGCGTCAAGTTCCGCGACGTGCACCTGACCTGCATGCGGGTGCTCGCCGAGGGCCTGCACGACCTGGGCCTGCTGCCGGTGAGCGTGGAAGAGGCGATGAGCGAGGAGTCCACGGTGTACCGCCGCTGGACGCTGCACGGCTTCGGCCACATGCTCGGCATCGACGTGCACGACTGCTCGGCGGCCCGCAAGGAAAACTACCGCGACGGCACGCTCGGCGAGGGCTACGTGCTGACGGTGGAGCCGGGCCTGTACTTCCAGCCCGAGGACGAGCTGGTCCCCGACGAGTTGCGCGGCATCGGCATCCGCATCGAGGACGACGTCCTGGTCACCGCCGACGGCTGCCGCAACCTGTCGGCGGGGCTGCCGCGCTCGTCCGACGAGGTCGAGGCGTGGCTGGCGGCGCAGCGCGAGGCCGGCCCGCGCCTGCCCGAGTAGGGAGCTAGGCCCCGGGGGTGTAGTCCGAGATCACGAAGCAGCTGGCGGCTTCCTCGCCGGCCGTCTCGCTTCCGTCGGAGACGTCGAAGGAGATCAGGACGGGGTGGCCGTCGGCCGGGTCCGTCTTGACCGTCATCGCGCCGCCGTCGTCGGCGGCGTTCTGGGCCAGCTCCATCAGCCCGCTCAGCGTCGGCACCTCGATCTCCTCCTCGCCGGAGGCCGTCTTGCCGTCGATCCGCTCGACGCCGGCGACCTGGCCGGCGGTGACGGTGACCCGGTATCGGCCCAGCGACGGACGGCCCTCGCACTGCCGGTCGGCGACGAACGCGTAGTTCTCAGGCTCGGTCCAGGCCGGCGCCGACGCGGGCGTGACGAAGCTGGGCTGCGGCGCCGCGGCCGGCTCTCCGTCCGTGCAGCCGGCCAGGGCCGCAACGAACGCGATGCCGCACAATGCCCGGGCGAACCGCACGGTGACCTCCGAAATCGGGAACGCCCGCCGCTCGGCGGGCCGCGCCCATGCTCCCAGACCGACGCAACGCCGTCGCGTCACCGCACCGGCGCCGGGCCGCCCGCGCGCGCCCAACCCGCCACCGCCCGCGCGCCAACCCGCCACCGCCCGCGCGCCCAGCCCGCCACCCTCCGCCGCAGCCCCAGCCCGCCACCCTCCGCCGCAGCCCCACCCCGCCCGCACTGGCCGCAGCCTGAGCACGTCGCCCCCGGTCGCGACCGGGGGCTTACCGGTCAGGTGCCGGCGCGCGCCCCCGGGACCGGCCGCGGGTGACCAGCCACACGCTCATCCCCGCGGGGAACCGGACGATGGGATAGACGTGGACAAGGGCGGCGCACGGGCGTCTGCCGTCGATCAGCGCCGGCTGAACGACGCCGGGCGGCTGCGGCGAGTGCGGGAAACCGGCCTGCTGGACGACGGCTGCGACCCGTCGCTGGACCGGCTGGTAGCCACCGCCGCGCGGCACGCCGGCGCACCGGTGGCGCTGGTGGTGCTGGTCGACGCCGACCGCCAGGTCTTCGCGGGCCAGGTCGGCCTGGGCGAGCCGTGGGCCACCCTCCGCCGGGCACCGCTGTCGCATTCCTTCAGCAAGTACGTGGTGACCGACGACGCCCCGCTGGTCGTGCCGGACGCCCGCGCCGATGCCCGGCTGTGCGACAACCCGGCGATCGATGACCTGCGGGTCGCCGCCTACGCCGGATTTCCGCTGCACTCGCCCGACGGCGAGGTGCTGGGCGCGTTCTGTGTCATCGACATCGTGCCCCGGCACTGGGCGCCGCAGGAACTCGCGATCGTGCAGGCGCTGGCCACCGCCGCCGAGACGGAGATCGCGCTGCGCACGGTCAACCGGGACCTGCTGCTGACCACCGAACGCATGCGCCGGGTGCTGGACACCGCGAACGACGCGTACGTGTCCACCGACGCCGACGGCGTGGTCACCGCCTGGAACCTGGCCGCGGCCGCCCTGTTCGGTTATCCGCCGGCGGAGGCCATCGGCCGGCCGGTCGGCGAGCTGATCCTGCCGGCACGGTTCCAGGCCGCGCACGATGCCGGGCTGAAACGGGTCCGGGACTCCGGCGTGTCGGCCCTGTCCGGGCAGCGCCTCGAACTGGCGGCCGTGGACCGGTCCGGCCGGGAGTTCCCGATCGAGATGACCCTGCGGGTGGTGCCGGAGCAGGACACCCTGGTCTGCCACGCCTTCCTGCACGACATCAGCGCCCGGAAGGCGGCCGAGCAGCGGTCGGCCGACGACCGGACGTTCCTGCACACGCTGCTGGACAGCCTCGAAACCGGGGTCGTGGCCTGCGACGCCGACGGCCGGCTCGTGCTGCGCAACAGCGCGTTGCGCAGCCTGTACGGTCCCGGCGAGGACCCGCCGGCCACCTCGACCCGGCTCTACGACCCGGACGGCGAGCGGCCGCTGGAGCCCGACGAGGTGCCGCTGGCCCGGGCGTACGCCGGTGAGCACGTCGACGGCCAGGAACTCACCGTCCGCGCGGCCAACGGCCGTCGCCGCCGGTTCGTCGCGAACGCCCGCCCGATCGTCACCGCCGACGGCCGGCAACTCGGCGCGGTCGCCGCCCTGCACGACATCACCGACCAGCACCGGGCCGCGGTGCTGCAGCGGACCCAGCACGCCGTGGCGGGCGTGCTGGCCGACGCCAGCACCGCGGAGGAGGCGGCCACCGGCGCCGTCGCCGCGATCGCCACCGCCCTGGGCTGGACCTGCGGGGAGTTCTGGCGCACCGACGACGGCACGGACACCATCAGCCGGGTCTGCTTCTGGGCCGATCCCGGCCATCCGCTCGGCAGCGTCACCAACGACCAGCCGTTCGTGCTGCCCCGCGGCACCGGGCTGGCCGGGATCGTCTGGGAGACCGGCGCCGAGCTGTGGATCCCCGAGATCGCCGACGATCCCCGCACGGTGCTGCGGCGCGAGCAGGCCCGCGCCGCCGGCCTGCACACCGCCATCGGGCTGCCGGTCCGCAGCGACGACCGGGTGCTGGGCGTCCTGCTGTTCGTGAGCACCGCGGTGGAGGAGCCCGACGCGGAACTGCTGGCCATGCTCGACGGCGTCTGCGCCCACCTCGGCCGGTATCTCGAGCGCCGCCGCGCGGAGGAGCTCACCCTGACCCTGGCCGCCACCCGGCGGGCCTTCAACCGGGTCGTGGCCCAGGTCAACGACTATGTGTGGACCTTCGCCATCGAGGCCGACGGCCGCCGCACCGCCGTCTACGCCAGCCCCGACAGCACCGGCATCTTCGGCGGCCAACTGCCGGCGGACGCCGACCTCGCGAGCGCGATGGCCGAGCAGGTGCACCCGGACGACCAGCCCGCGATGGCCCGGCTGCGGCGCACCGTCATCGGCGGTACGGCCGCCGACGCCGAGGTCCGCGTGCTGGGCCTGGACGGCGTCACCCGCTGGGTCTGGATCCGCTCCGTGCCCCGCCCGGAGGACGGCCGGCTCTACATCGACGGCATCGCCACCGACGTCACCGCCCGCCGCGAACTGGCCGACCGGCGCGAGCAGGTGCTGCACGACCAGCAGCAGCAGAACCGCCGGCTGCGGGAACTCGACCGGCTCAAGGACGAACTCGTCGCCCTGGTCAGCCACGAGCTGCGCAACCCGCTGGCGACCATCCGCGCCTACACCGAGATGCTGCTCGAGGACCCCGGCCTGACCGGCGACCACCGCCACCTCGCCACGGTGATCGACCGACACAGCGCGCACATGCAGGGGCTCGTCGACGATCTGCTGGACACGGCCCGGATCGACGCCGGCCAGATGCACCTGGAGCCGCGGCCGGTCTCCCTGATCCGGCTGGTGTCGGACAGCGTGGACACCCGCCGCCCCGACGCCACCGCCAAGGGCATCACCGTCGCCGTCGACGTCGCCCGGAACCTGCCGGTGCACGCCGATCCGGTACGGCTGCGCCAGGTGCT
>Ga0307516_10004961_pt1 | contig 16161 bp, 25 predicted proteins | sample 19_EM_MG_FD_203310 | JGI IMG/M metagenome (GOLD analysis project Ga0307516, IMG submission 203310) | Populus trichocarpa ectomycorrhiza microbial communities from riparian zone in the Pacific Northwest, United States - 19_EM | ecosystem: Host-associated > Plants > Roots > Unclassified | place...
GGGTAGGGTGACTGAGAACCATGTCCATCTGCTCTTGCGTGAAGCCCGAGAGTCGAGCACCTCTTCCACCAGGATTGTGCCTGTACCACGTTGCCCTGGGGAGGTCCTTTCCGACAGTCCCACACTTGTGACATGTGCAGTGGTACTCCGAGACAGGTTGGGAGTCACCTGGAGGGAGAGACATTCAGAGGGATGGGGTTGGTTGTTGTTGTCGCACCCGGGAGGCGTAGGGGACTTAGGGCAAGAGAGGGACTTAGGAAAAAAACAGAAAATCCGACTCAATTCACACCAGGTGTTGCGATCGTGCGATCGCACAGTGACATGCTCTCGAGCGTATTGAACGAAGTTATGTGAAACACGCGTGCTAATTAAGACCACGCGTCTCCGGTTACTATTAGATCCGGGTCGTTCCACCTCACGTGGTTTCGCCGGGTGTCGTCCGGGTTCGTTAGTTCCGTCCCAGTTCGCCAGCGATCAACCGGGCTCGCTGCCGCTCGCCCGGTTTCTCACTGGGGATAATCGATAATCGATGGGTGTGAAAAACAGTTGTAAATCTGGACCGCCGGCATAAACCTGTCGGTGTTGTTCGCAATGCCCTCTCCGGAACGGGGAATCTCTCCCAGCGATTTCTCCATCTCCTCCCACTCCAGGCCTCGAACAATTACTGATCAGGCCCCATCAACTCCTTCGCCGCTCGTATCCCCTCCCTTGTCACCAGCCATATCAATTGCAGACGACCTGCAGTCGGGGTTACCCTTCCCATAACTACCCCAAGCCCCCACTATTTGAGGCTTGTCCGAAGTTCTCCGTCGTTTTGTAGTAGGGATCCAGCGACACTTGTTCGTCACCCGCTTCAGACGGGACGCACCCGACGGCTTTACCATCTGCACCCTTCGCCTCGGCAGCCAGTTAGTGAATACAACAAAGTCCTCTGAAACTGTGCACTCCCACTTGCTTGTTCGGACTACGAAATGGTAAACTCGCGCTCTTACGCGGTGCGCGGTGTCTATGAGTGCGACACCGACTGCGTTATTCCATTCCAGTAATTAAACAGGTAGTAGCTTTGCCCGTAATTAGAAACAATGCGAAAAACAACCCATACATAGCGTACATAACGTACATAACGCCTCAATGCGCCATCTCCGAGAATATGCGTGAAAGGAAAACAAGAAATCCGCCGCAAGATGATGAGGATCGGAGGGGGGTGTCCGGGTAGGCGAGTGAACGAGGCGAATGGCCAATTGACTGTGGTTGGATGGGTGATAATCGATGGATGTGAGAAAAAGCTAGTTGTAAATCTGAAGCGGCATGAGTCTGTCGGCGTTGAACAGGAAATTGTTCGCGATGTCCTCTCCTTCCAAGAACCGTGTTGGATATATGACTAATTGAAGTGTCAGCAAGGCGGTCGCGTGCAGGGAGCTTAGAAATAGAGAATCCCTCACCTAAGTGACCACGCACCTCCCCCAACAACTTTTCCATCTCCTCTCGCTCCCAGGCCTCGAACGGCTCCTGATCAGGCCTCATCGACTTCTTCTTCTCCTTCTCCTTCTCCTTGTCACCAGTCATATTAGTCGTAGACGGCCTGCGGTCGAGGTTCCCCTTCCCACAACTGCCATCTACCCCCAGTCCCGCGCTGCTCGGGGCTTGTTCGAGGTTCTCCATCGACTTGTAGGGATCCAGCGGCGCTTGCTCGTCGCCCGCTTCAGACGGCACGCGTCCGACAGCATCGCCATCCCCACCCTTCGCCTAAAGAGCCGATAAGTGAATGTAACAAAGACTTACTTCGCAAACAGGGAGCTCTTACCGGTTTGTTGAGACGCTCGTGGTGGAGTATGAAATCCTTATACTGCTTCCAGGTGGTGACGAGATCGTCAGGGACGGCGTGGAATACCTTACGATAGATCTCGGTCTAAAAGGGACATCAGCGACCGTCAGCAACAACGTCACCGACTTCCACTCACGTTGTGAACAGCACACGCCATCCAAACCTTCTTCCAAAACTCGTCCGAAATCGGGTCCTCGAAGCCATGTGGGTCAACCCTCGGAGTCGCCGTCGGCAGGGTCCAGGTCTTTGGATTAAACTTGGCCGAAAGGTGCTTCCTGATCTCCGCACGCGCGTGGGCGGCCTTCTCCTCCGTCCCGGTGGCATCGTTCTTGCCAGACACAGCGTGGGGGGGCTGATCGTCCGTCTTCGAGTCTCTAGATGCATCCGCAGGGGCACTATACAGTTCCCCGTTCTCCACTCGGGCCTCGATGGTTGCGGAGGACGCTGAACGGTCCCTAAATGTTTTGGCAGATCTTGGGGTCTTGACTTCGCCATGATCCTGCATCGTCTCCGGGACCTGCGCATCGCCGTTTGTCTTGACATCCTGATTCTTGGACCCCGCAGAACTCCTGTGTTCCTGAGACACCCGGCCATCTCCGCCCTGTGGCTTGTCCGGACCTCCCTTCTCACCCTTGCTCTCCTCAGAAGTTACGCTGCCCTCGGGAATAGAGTCGAGTGATTCCATCACTACCTTTTCCTCCATTGTAGGAACGACGGAGCTGGGGAACCCGTGGGCCTTCTCGTGGTCTCGCGACTCCATTGTACGTTCCTCTCCCAACGATCTGTCACCGGCATTGGACTCGAAAGGTTCCTGGTTGTCGGTCTCTCCCGAGACGTTGCGAAGTGCCTTGCCAGCGTCGGTATGTATAACGTCTCCCAGAGCGGAAACAGCTTCACGTAAACCATTTGTCAGCGCAAAGGTGAAGATGTGGCAGCTTGCACTCGCGAAGGCACACCTTGTTCAACAGCGATGGTGAACCCCAGACCGCCCTTAATCTCTTTGGCATGGATGGCATCTTTACCCTCCTCTTGATCAGGATCCCAGGGTTCTTGGTCATACGCCGGCTTCTGCGGCTGCACGGCCATCAGATCCTCCTCGTACATGGAATCAACGTCAACCCCAAGGTGCTCCCGCATTAACCTGACTCGCAAGCTATGCGCGAAGCGGCCAACTTTGAACGGTTTGCCCGCCATGGTACTAAGAAGAAATCGCGTAAGGGTTAGTCGACCAGATACGAAACCCGACGCACCCATCGATCATATCCGTGTCCCGAATCACAGCAGCCAACTCTGAATCGCGATCTCCCCGCTGAGATCGCTCATTAATGTTTGCACTACCGATAATAGCTAGCCTGTCGTCCACGATGCAGATCTTCGCGTGGATGTACACCTGTTCCGTGGTCAAGACGTTCCCACGCAACTTCGCCCAATTACGAAGCGAGAAGACCGAGATGTGGTCGGCCGGCTGGAGAGAGGGAGTTAACCCCAAAATACAAAGTCGGAGATCATTCCCTACTCACATCGATGCCCTCCTTCCTCAACCTACCGAAGATTGAGTTCGGTCCCCTGCAGATCGTCCTGTTCTGGCATTCTACAATGATACGGATCTGAGGACCATCAGCAACGTTGCAAAAGAACGTGCCGTTGTAGACCTTTACCGAACTCGCGTCACTATGATCGATAGAGAAGGGGAAACCAGGAAGCACGGGAATGACGATGCAGCATTTCCATGGAGTCCCTTCTTGGTGTGCCCTGATCGCCCGATGTACGATCGCATCGCCAATCTTGTTCTCCACTTTCACATCATTCACGATCGTCCTAGTACCCCCGCCCGGCTAATGAGTAAACCGCAAGGACAAGTCGCGTGGACGAAGGAAACGTGAAAACAGGCGGGACTTACGACGTGATAAAGAACTGGTTCTCGATGTACACAAAGTGTTCCGAGAGTTGAATCGCTACAAAACGGGATCAGGGCTTGAATCTGAAAGAAGGTGCAACCGGGTGGGGTTAACCTTTCAGATAGGCGTTCTGAACCGAATGTTCGATCCTATCGGGTGTACCCAACGACCAAGGTCCGGCGGATCTCACGATCTGCATCTCGCAGGTCCCCGTGAGTCCCATGGAATCCAACTCGCCGGGTTTGAACTCCGGTGGAGGCAAAATGCACGGCATCACACGGGAGTGGTTCTGTAGAGTGGCCGTATTTCAATTACTTTTAAGGGCCGTAAGCGGAGAGGGGTGTTTTACCTTGATGCGAAGGAGGTAATTCCACCGTTCGGTGAAGTGACGGGCGAGGTCCCGAGCGGGTTGTCCGACAACCTGCATGCCAACGTCGTGCCAAGGCATCCGAGGCACCTTGCTCCTATCATACATATCCTCTTCGGGTTTGTTCAGAGTGTGGAAGTCTGCAACCCGACCATTGCTATAGTCCTTGCCTGTAAGATCCAACGCTTAGTTCCACCACAAACACGGTACAAAACCCATGGGCTCACCCGGCCAAACCTGTTCACTGACTTCGAAGTCTAACGTATCCGGATCATCGACAAGAACGTGCTGCGGTGTGTCCCACCGGCCGAAACACATGTCAAGCCCACCCATGAACGCGATAGCTTGGTCGATAACGCATAGTTTTTCGTGCTAACAAAGGAGGTAGTCAGACCGGTGTCGTGGGTAGAGAAGATTCTCGTACGTGAGCCCAATAGAACGTTCCGGTCTGGAAGTGACTGGGGGAACGCTGAACCATGATATTCTCCCCGTGTAGATTCATCAAGCGCTGTTTCGAGTAACTGTGCCGACAGAGTCAGGCAATTTTGGAGGCGGAAAAGAGAAACAGTACGCACCCACTGTCTGTTGGGGTCGTTCTGCTTGAAACCTCATGGCTGTGCAGGCTAGGTTAGCGCGCGATTAGAGATATGCCGCGGGAGGCACCCGTACTAAAGGATGATGTATATCTTTACACCCTCTTGAGCCTTCCTCTGAAGCAACCTATCAAGCCGGTATCTCTCCTTCCCGGGTCGGCGCAATTGGAGTTCTAGAATGGGCCGATTCATATCAGAAACTAACCCAGGAACTAGAAGCGGGTTGATTTACCCGGAGACAACCACCAATCGTGGATATAAATCGACTCTTTCGCGAGTGATATAGCGCGAGAAAGGTTCCAGAAGTAATCGCGCTGGTTATAAATCATACGAGTGAGTTCTGAGATGGGGATAAATACGGGGAAATGCATTACCCCGTCAACCAACCACTGTGCGGCGACGTTCAGCCGAATCGGAGCGAAGCTGTCGAACCTGCTCCTCTTGGTGAAATGACACGTCGAGGCAGCTCTCTCAAGGGCAGCAATCCATTGCAACATCTGCCTTTCGTTCTTCGCGCTAATCTTGAGTTTCATTTGACCGTTCTCGATATAGAATGTGTGTTTGGACACTTCGTCACGATCCCTCTTCTTTGAGGTATCAGGGTAATCCGGGTTCTCGTCCTGGTCAAGGAGGGGGTTTGTGTTCGTGGACGGATCAAGCATCGGAGTCTGGGGTCGCTCGGAGCGCGACGAAGTGGTCGATGCGGTGGAGGCAGTGTCATCCGTAGACATTCGCGGAGGTCCTCCCGAGCCTGGCGCTTCGATCTCCGGTACCTTCTTCCGTTTGAAAACTTTCGATATCTTGCTCCTAATTGACCCCAGGGTCGAAATGCAGTCGGCGTCTCCGGGTGGCGTAAGGTGAGCGTTATCCGTGTCGTTCCCCCCGTTCTGTCGAAGAGGCGAGCGGTCTACCTCCTTCCCTTTGACCGCTTTCTTCTCGTCATCGTCACCAGCGTCCCTAAGAAGGTGAAGCCCCTGACGATAGTACCTCTTTGGACGATCAATCTTGAAGTCCGAGTCGAGGAGAAAGACGTCGAATACCGTCAGCTATCCCGATGTAGATAAGCTCATGTCATAGGTGGGCGAGGGCAGTTTACCTCTCCGAGTTCCTCAGAAATGACCAAGTAACTCTCCCTTACTGCACACCATTTCTGCGAGTGTCTTATTTTCCTGCTTGCAGATTTGGACCCGAGGCCGACACCCTTGCTACTCTCCAGGTGAAGGAACCCAGCCTTGTACTGAACGCCCCCAGATTGAGCGAGGGTGGTGGAAAGAGCACTGATCTCCAGAAAGGCGGCCAGCCGGTTCACCGTCGAGTGAAACATCTAAACGACTAGAGTCAGGTTTGGGATGGATGAAGGGAGGAAATTCCACTACCACCGCACGAATGAGCCCAACTAGATAGTTTTCGAGAGCTTCCCGTTGCATCCGAGTGAATTCCGCATGCCCTACTTTATTGCCCTTCTCCCTCCCCTCCTTCTTTAGGAATTTGAGGTACGGTAAGCCTAACAGAGTGGATGAGCCAAAGTGCTCCAACAAGCGGAGTGAGATTCTTACTCGTTTTTGGGAACTCGGGTAGGGCCTCGATATTCCGGTTATATGCGTTTGAAAACGCATAATGGGTGTGCAAAGATATGAACTCCTTGAGCTGCCTGTAGATAACCCACCTGGCCGCACCGTTGGCGTATTCGCACTCGATCCTAAAGACGGCCTTGTTGCCGTCGAGCGGATGCAAGCTGTCGCTGATCCGGATCCGAAGCCGATGTAGAAGGATTGGTACACGGCGGTGACCTTTCTCGTCTCGTTCGAACCAGAGTTTGAGCATGAGGGTTGCGAGGCCACCGGCGATGAGTTCATCGGTGATATTTACGCTATGTGGGGCGAGGGCGCTGGACCCTCCTGCTTGCGAAGTCTGGGAGTGACTTTGAGTGATGACGGTGGGAAGTAAAGAGCGAAGGCGACTCCATTTGGGTGCAGCCGTACGTTTCTCCTTGTCCTTGGAGCTCTGGCGCTTCGGCATGGGAGGGAGGGAACTAGACCTTCGAGTGGTTGGCCCCCATTGTGAGGGTGGTTCATCGGGATGAGCACTCAGGGGGAAGGTCAACTTTGGTCTTCTGCCAGTCCTCTCCTTCTCATTTTCCTGCACCGCTCCAAGTTCGAATGGTGGGTGTTCTTCCTTTGGAGTCTCCCGGGGAGAATCTGTAATCCACTTGATAGGGTTCCATTCCTCGAACCTGCTTTCCCTAAGCTTCCTCCTCTCGACTCGCTCGAGATACTCCCGCTCTCTTTCGCGTTGATCGGGATCGTCATACTCAAGCGCGTCGCGGAACTGGGACTCGGTGGGTTTGAGTTCTGCGGGCCGTAAGGCGCGGGTTTGGTTCGGTTGAGTCGATGGGCCTGCGACGGCGGATGCCATCTCCGTCGAGGGATAAGCACCATCTGTGCGAGAGTTTGTCCGCGAAACCACGCGAGAATTGGGGAGGGAACTGAAGGAGATCGAACGGGGAGGACCCGTGCGTTCGGACGGGGTGGTGTGGGAGTATGAATATAGCATGGGGGACTGTTTGTAGGAGGATTGCATCGACCGACGCCTTGGACTGGACGAACTGGTCTTGGGGCGGCGGTGAGGGTTCAGATTAGGGGGGGCGGAACCGTTGACATTGAGTGTGGTGACGGGGGTGACAGAGCCCCTAGCGTTGGTCGTTACCGCATCGGAAAGTTCCTTGGTGAGTTCTTCGTTGGATTTCGCAGCTTGTTGCACGGTCAGGACGACCCCCGCGAAGGAAGTCATGGTTGTGGGCGATGGGATGCGCAGAGAGGAGCTCCCCGCGAAGTATAGGTACCGAGGAACCAGCCACAGCCTGACTTTCTTGTACGTTTTACACAACCGGACCTTCCTCACCCCACCCTTCCGAGTCTCCACGTTTTGGGGTCAACTATCTGATTGTACAGTCTGGAGCGAAATAAACCCAAGAATTTACAGGGAAGCTCAGCCAGACGTGCACACAGCCAAACCGCAGAGATGGCCATCATCATACGGCATTCCAGATCGGGTGAGCCACTTCCAGTAATGAATGTGGGAAACGAGGCAGGACATGCGTTCGTGAGACCGTTGCTGGCCCTGGGATCCCACCGATGACGAGTTGGAACGGGGCAAAGGGCTCTTCCCTAGGCTCAACGGACCCCACACCAGCAACTCGCCTGCCGAGTAACCGGTTGGTTGGAGCCAAACCTGCCCGCGGAACTCAGTCGATCGCCCTTCTTACAACTGCTGATGCATCGATGCAGGGTCTCCTAGAGATCGTATCTGATAAGTAACAGGAAACAGTTTCAAACTCAGCGGACCCGGCTGTAGGCACGGCCAGCACGATTCTATTGAGATCATGTGTATAATTACGGGTAACGAATTCCGAACGCAACTGTAAAAAAAAGACAATGAGAAAGGCTTCTCGGGTCGATGCTACCGCACTCACCTTAAGAGTCGTCCTCAGAAAGGCCATCCTCAGAGAAGTTATCTTCAAAATCCTCTCTCAGGCAGCCCGGTTTATCCTGGCGGAGGCGACCGTCATCAACGGCTCGACAGTGGCTACCTCGCACGTAATGGACATGCAACAACCCCAACCCATTGAAACGGGGCAACAGCTTGGGCAACCACTTCCTCATCACCGACGTGAGTTTCTTATTACCGTACCAATCCATGACCACCATAGTAAACGTCAACCTTTTTTCCCTCATCCTAATAGAAGCCTCCGCCAAGTTGGAAAGGGCGGTGTCGAGCCCCTCCCAGTTTTCCTTCTTACGGTCAACCGGATCCTCTGAATCCTCCTCGACCGGGCAGCCCTTGTCGAACCACCGACTGACGTACCTAACCTCCAACACAATATTTCCAAGGCGACTCGATCGTCCCGGGTCGAGGGTTGAGAGGATAGCAATAGCGTCGCGGAGGGCACTTGACTCCGAGCGCTCCATGTCCAAAGTCAGTTCGGATAGGTTGGAACAACCTTCAAGACTGGGGAGGTGTTGCGGCTCGATTTCGATATCCATGTCCTCTGCGTGGTTGAATGACAATCAGGAACTTTTTTTTTCGGCTTGAAGGGTCAAACATACCAGCGAAAATATGTATCCGAAGAGACGAGAGCGCATCTCCGTTTGCCTTGATCAATTCGCTCGTCGCGGTCATCGCCTCAGGTGATTCCTCAGTCGGAAGGTGATCGATATCCAACGTGCTGAACCGGTACGGAAGCCGAGCGATCATGGCGGCCATGTCCGCAGGACCCTCCGCAGGGTCGTCTCCGGAAATGTGGAGTTCTAGTTCTGCCACCTTCGAACGTGCATCCGTGATGAGGGGGCGACCTGGAGCTGGGAATCTCTCGGATTGGCAGTCAACGAGGTGCAGATCCTTAACGCAGCGGTGTCCCAATATAACATCGGCAATGTTGTAGGCGGAGAGTGAGCAGCCTCTAAACTCTACTTTTCGGAGCGTGGCGGAGTGGGCGTTGATGAATTCCTGGATACAATCTCGTTGAGCGACGAGTGTTCCTCCAGTGATTCCAAGGCGTTCAATGGGGGCCGTGGAGAACGCCTTCAAGAGGTCTGGGGTGGAGGCTTCCTGGGTAGGCCAATAACCGGTAAATGACTGTCGGCTGCACAGTAGCTCGAGCCCCTTGATGTATGGTAGAATAGACCTGGGTGGGAGAAGGGTGGGCCGACCTTCGCCGCGGACTTCAATCTTGACGTTCTTGAACAAGTGCGCCCGGGAACAACCGGCCCACTTCTTGGACACTAGGGCACATGCGTAGAGCGCTTCGTATGCGCCAGTATGGTGGGGAGACCATGTGGGATCATTGCGGTAGGCGACGAGTTCGCCGGCCACAAGGTTGACAAGCTGTAGGGGGAACGATCCTTGGAAAGGCATGAGACGGGAGGCGGGAGTCGTTGGCCTAGATGATCCAGCGACGTGGCAGACGGCGAAGTGCGCGGACAAGTGTCAAGCGGAGTGAACATCTGGAGGGTGCCGTTGAACTTTTATGTACTCAGACACGGAAGTTGATCGTCACAAGGGTCCGATCAAGATCGCACGGCAAACCCCGGGCCCACAAGGACGAGTGGCGGGGCTCGAGTCGAGCAAACGCAAGCACGGCATTCAGCCTGAACGAGGCGAAGAGCGACTTGCTCGGTAGGAGCCTGCCAGACATGTGTCGGTTCCGACGAGTTCTGCCGGGGTTTGCAGCTGTTGGCAGAACCGGCGAATGAAAAAAGGTCTATTCTTGCCCGTCGTTAGTGCAGCCAGCTGTCTACGTATTTCGCCTTCTAGAGTGTCCGGTAGCCTCGGAAAATACCGTACCCGTGGGCTGCTCAATCCGATCGTAAACCCTCGGTTCCTCCCCCACGAAATGCAAGGTAATCCCTTTCCGTATCCCGTCGACCCCTTCAAGATTACTCGTGAAGTTGCATAAAGGAGGGGAGTTTCACTGGGAAGCGGCCCGACCGTGTCTTGAGGGACTATCTCAGTCGGAGCGGCTCGAATCTAAGTTTGGGCGCAAGCCGTTGTGGTGCCTCCTTCAAAACAGGTTCTGCGTTGGCACCTGCTCATTTTTGGAGAGGTGCTTCGCGCACCCCAGCTTTCATGATGTTCAATCGTGTGTCGGGTGTACAGTGGCTTCGTTTCATTCCCTGTCTAGATCGCATCGATCATACCGGACAACAGGAAGTAGCTAGTTTCCGGCTCGATGGGCCAGGCCCAGACGCGAGGAGATTGAACGAGTAAGATTCTATAGAGATTATTTGTACCACAGCGCAGATAGTGGGCGTGACAATTCCGAGTGCAGCTACAAAAGAGACGATGAGAAAGGCGGTTCGAGTACATCGCAAGGGTGCTACTGTACTCACTCTAAGTGCTATCCTTGAAGCTTGAAGTCCTCTTCCAGACAGTCTGGCGGGGGCAATCATCATCTACGGCTCGACAGCGACTTCCTCACACGTAATGAACATGCAACAGCCCCATTCCATTGAAACTGGGCAGAAGTTTGGGCAACAACTCCCTCACCGCCGCCATGATTTACGATTGTCTGGAAGGCGGCGTGAGCCGCCAACACTAAGAGTCAAGCGAGCGGCGGAAGGGACGACGGGTTGTGGTATTGGGTCAAGGACGGATGTCGCTAATCGATGAAAATACAGGATTTATATACCGTCTCAAAGTCAACCTCGATGACGTCGTAATCGTTCCACTGCAAGACTACCAGAGTAAGCGTCAACGTTTTCCCCCTCATCCTGATAGAGGCCTCCACTAGCCCAGAAAAGACGGCTTCGAGCCCCTCCCAATCTGTAAGTTGCTCCTCACACTCGGTCGGATCATCCTTGTCAAGCTCCCCACCCTCCTTATCCTCCTCACTGACGTGCCGTATGTCTAACGCGACCTTCCCAAGCGGGATCGTGCCGGGTCAAGAGTTAAAAGGATAAGGATGGAGTGTTGAATGGGACATGACTCCGAACATTCCATGTCCAAAGTCAGTTCGGATAGGTTGAAACAGCCCTCAAGACTGGGTGATTGTTCCACGACGTGAGGATCCACGTCTTCTACGTGGTTGGGTGGCACTGAGCAACACAACGCTCCCGGTTAAAGGCTCGAACGTATCGGCCCAAAGATTCACCCGAAGAGACGAGAGCGCATGTGCGTTCTCCTTGATCAGCTCGTACACCTCGACCAAGGCCGCTTCGGCATATCCAACTGTGTAATCGAGGCCCAGTCTGCAGGCGACCGCGGTGCCAACTTGCGCAAAAGTCTCGCGGCCGTCGCCCCTAAAAAAGGAAAGTTCCGGTTCTGCTGCCTTCAAATATGCGCCAGGGTCTGTGCAAGGGGTTCTCTTTGAGTTTCCGGCCGTTCGCAACCGCAGTCAATGATGTGGACACGCTTAGGACGGTGGCGCCCCAGCACGATATCGGAAATGTTGTAAGCGGAGAGGAAACAACCTGTGATCTTTGATGTTCGGAGTGTGGCGGAGTGGGTGTTGGTGAATTCCTGGATGCAAACTCGCTGATCGACGAGTGTTCCTCCGATGATCTCAAGGCGCTCGATGGGGCCGCGGAGAACACCCTCAACAGGTCTGGGACAGAGACTATCTGGGTGGGCCAGCACCCGTCACGGTATGGTTGGTTGCACAGGCGGGGTGAACGACCGGTGGGTGAGCAGAAGCTCTCGGATGCTCGGGGCGCCTCTCTTTGACCCCCGCAGCGGCTTACCGGACTTAATACAGTTCATGCGAAAATCCGGTGCCTTCACCAAGTCCGGCGCTCCCCGACCCGAACCTAAACCCGACTAGAGCACACTTTCATTCGATATTCCATCCGCAGACCAACCACTCGCGTGATCCTTGTTTGTTAGCATAGGCCACATCCTGGCCCCACCCCCTCGGTTCGCTGAGCGTACCCTGCCCACTTCCTCCACCACCCAATTCACCTTCTATTTATCACTATTTATTTATTTATGGTTTAGGGGGACCCCCAAACCAGCCGCGCCTTGCCCTTGTACTAGGTAGCTGTAGCGGGATAAGCCTTGATACAAAAAAAAAAAAAAATGCTCGGGGCGCGGAAGTCGATCGTCGGTCCGATCAAGATCACACGGCAAGCCCCGTCCCCCACTTGGCTGAAACCTTGAGGTCCCTGCGCCACCGAGGGATTGCATCCAACCCTTGGCGGATTCTCAAGTCAGACGCTGCACGATGGCGATAATGGACGCGAACTATGACCAGGAGATGATGCGGCTATGGGGGATCATCTCAGACCTGTCTGACCAGCTGAATGAGCACCGGGCCACAGCCAGTATGTTGAGGAATCAGGGGGAAGGTATCAAGGCGAGTCTGCGACCCAGGGTGAATGTTATCCACAGCGGAGGGTGCTTACACTGGATGTTCGAGTGTTTTAGAACCAAGCCATCCACACTCAAACCGGCTTCGTGTTGCGCAGGTATGTATTTGTGACCGGCGTTTGGCCCTGGGCTGTGCTCACCACGCTGGTATGAAGGTTCAATACGGATAAGTCACAGGGTCTGTATGGATTCGTTTGATTCCATCCCTATTGACCCATACTTCTACTTCTCACTCAACAGAGGACTATGATTTGGAGTTGGACAGGATGACGAACGCGATCACAGCGGAGAACCAAGCCCTGCAATACGACAACAAACAACTGAACTTGTTGATAAAAGAGTATGAACAGACGCTCGAGACGCTGATGACGACGTTCAGGAAACGGGCTGTGAGTTAATCCTGTTGATGGTTACGGGGTCCCGCCATCCGTTCTGGATCACTCATCCTGGATCGGGCAGCACGAGATTCAAGAGCAAGAGCTCGAATTGATACGGAAATACGAAGCCGCGCTTCTGGCGAAAGAAGCGGAACAGTTGACGGAAGACCTGGACGCGAACATGGCCTTTTCATCATCGATTTCCACGCTCGGGAAGAACCTCCGAAAGGCGCTCCGGGCCCTAGATGGTGAAGACGCCCCGGAGAGCGGGGACGAGCGGGACGACATGGCCACCCTGGCTGCCAGCGAGTGGGCACTTGATCGCGAATGCGAGTTGGCTCGTCTGGAGAAGGAGAATACGGAGCTGAGACGCATGCTGGGGTTAGAGGTCGAAGTCGAGCAGACGTCGATATCGCTGTCGACGGCAGGATCGGCTTCCGAGCAAAGCGGACACGGTCAGCGGAGCCAGATCGGGGACGGGGCCCAACCGCTTACGACGCCAACAGGACCTGGGAAGGGGCCGCAAAAGATTTTGGGAGGCATGCCGGGGTCTGTTGGGCCGTTTGGGACGTTCAAGCGGATGCGGGTCGCAGGGTAGTTGTTTGATGAAAACTTGTAATGAACATAGAGTCGCGGATACATACAAACGTGGCACAGGTGGACGCCCGACCCGCAGTCGTCGTTACCGTCGTCGTCGTCGCCAGCACCGTCGATGATGCCCCGGCTTTCGTCGAGTGAGATTTCGTGGCGAGATCCGACGGGTGGGGGAAGCAATTACACGAATTTCAAAGTCGGTGCAGCTTCACTTTCTCCCTGATCGCCCACCGAATACGCTCACGCCTTCTCCCTTTCATTCATGTCTCCCTCCTTCTCCTTATAGACGACCCGCCCGCATCGGCAGACCTCCCTACTCCCCGCCGCCATCCACAGGAGCTGGACGATGTCCTCGGGCCCCCCGCCCCCCCAAGGCTCTGGCCCCGCCGCCTCGTCCTCCGCCCCGAGGTTCAGGTTCTCGGAACTCCTCACTTCCTCCCCTCACGAACGCTCCCGGACCTCTTCCTTCAAGGGCAAACTGGCCCAGCAAGATCCCCTCCACTCGCAGCGTATTTACGGTCAGTACTACGTCACTCCGCGTGCCGACCGCCCAGCGCCCGGGCTCACACCACCCATAGATATCCCAGGTCGGAACCATGTCTCCACGTCTGCCCATACCCACGAATTTCCACCCCCGGAGCCGAATTTGTCGCCTAAACGTTCACGAACCAGTTTCCTCGCAACGGCTCAGGACGCGTTTACGCTTAAAAAGTTCGGGCGGAAGAAGAAGCCTCTCGTCACCCCCACTTCCTCCCTCCTCCCCGACGTAATCGAAATCACTGCAACGGAGGCTAAGCGGAACAGCATGATTGCTGCTTCCCAGGAAGAGGAGGAAGAGCGGGAACGTCTTCGCGACGCGGCCGCACAATCGATTGGCCTCGATCCCGACTTGATGATGTCCAGTCCGGTGGCCAACCTCGACTTCGGCTTCGGTGATGATTACGACGAGTACAGCTACGACCACGATGCTGAAGCCGACAACCCGCCGTTTGTATCACATGGACTCAGTCGGGAGGGCTCCCATACTTCCAATTCCATGTGGACGAATGATCCGCCTTCCTCCCTGGGTCATCGTGGACGCGCAGGATCGGCCAGCGCCGTTGTAAAGAGCTCATCCACCTCTGCGCCCGCGTTAACCCCCACTATTCCTGTTTACCCCACGACCGTGGCCGGCCTTGCCAATTTCACTCAACTGTCCCGTGTTTTGCCAAAATATTACCCTGGCAACCAATTATTGAAGTTCGCGCGCACGAGGCAATGGAAGACAAGGTTTATCGTCATGTCTTCGCCCGTTCAACCTAATGGGACGCTGTCATCTTCACATTCCTCACGTCCCACTCCTACAACAGCACCGACAGTTTCCTACCTCCACCTTTTCAAGTCGAACAACCCTTCCGAAAGGGAGTTCGAGCGACTCGAGATCAATGAAGACAGCGTCGTTTTCGTGAACGAAAACAATGAAGAGATCTCTGGACGGCGGAACGTACTACGGGTTGGGGGTGTTGACTGTGGGGCAATGAAGAAGGATCTGAACGTCGAGGAGGGTGGGAGGACGATGTGGCTACTCCAGGTCTCCGACCAGCAGGAGTTACAGCGATGGATATCTGTGATCAAAAACTCGGTCTTGGGGCAAAGGTACGGTAACATCACCCTTTGCTCTACCGCTTCCTTTGTTTTTTCCACTCGATATGATGCAAGATGCTGATCTCCCATAGGTCTGTCCGTGCTGGGCTAGGCCTCCCTACATCAAACTACGGCGGAGCAGAGCCTCGTGGCGATATGGATGTCATGTTGTCCATGAGAGCGCAGGGGCTAATATCGTCGAGGAACAGAGGCATGAACCTGAATTCTGGTTCAGGGAATAACGCCAATGGGACTTCGAACCCGAATACTAATCCCCGGTCGTCACCTCAACCGAAGACACAGACGCCCTCTTCTCCCACGTCACCGAAATTACCAATGTCCACATTGAAAGGCTTCTTTACTGGACCTGGCCGACCCCGGACTCCCTCCCTGGTTGGGTCAAACGGCGCCAAGACCGATGAACCTTCCCTCCTTCAATCTTCTCTCACCTCCATTTCCCAGCCCCACCATAATCACCATAATCATTCACACCCACCGCCTACAACGTCCGCTGGGACGCATATACTCAACCGGCTTCGAGGGAACTCCGACGCAAGGCCCCTAAGTCCACTGGGTTATACTCCTTCCGTCACTTCTATCTCCACCACCACCAATAATAACACGGGTGGTAATTCGGTTCATTCCGTCTCGGGAGGCGTTGACTCTCCGTTGAGTTCTGGCGAGCTCGAACGAAAGATCTTACTCGATCAAGCTGACACAACCACAAACGGAGCCTCAGGATCGAGTTGGACGACCACTCAGAGAAAACAAAGCCTCATCTCCCAGCAGTTGACAGGACTCGACGGGCTAATGAACTCTGTATCTGCGCCGTTACAGCCTCCTCCATGGAAGAAGCAATCGATAGGGTCCTCATCTGTCGCGCAATCCCACCCACAGAGCCAAGTGGATTTATCCGAACCAGACCCTATGGCCTACCGATACCTCCACACCAACATGAGCGCGGTCGAGAGCTTTGGGGTTCACAATACTCACCCTCAGACCCGGCGTTCGACGAGCGGAA
>Ga0307516_10004962_pt1 | contig 16161 bp, 14 predicted proteins | sample 19_EM_MG_FD_203310 | JGI IMG/M metagenome (GOLD analysis project Ga0307516, IMG submission 203310) | Populus trichocarpa ectomycorrhiza microbial communities from riparian zone in the Pacific Northwest, United States - 19_EM | ecosystem: Host-associated > Plants > Roots > Unclassified | place...
ACAAGGCCAAGGTTTTCGACATCGCCATCCAGACCGGGGCGATTTTTGCGGTGATCCTGGTTTATTGGCAGAAGATCCGCGACACGCTGGTGGCGCTGCCCACCGAAAAACAGGCGCAGCAGTTTGCGCTGAATGTGTTTGTCGCGTTTGTGCCGGCGGTGTTGCTGGGCCTGCTGTTCGGCAAGGCCATCAAGGCCAACCTGTTCACACCCGTCGTGGTGGCGAGCACCTTCATCCTTGGCGGCTTCATCATCCTGTGGGCGGAGCGGCGCCAGCGCCTGAACCCGGCCGTGGCGCGCATCCAGGAGGTGGAAGCGATGACATTCACGGACGCGCTGAAGGTGGGCCTGGTGCAGTGCCTGGCCATGATCCCCGGCACCAGCCGCAGCGGCGCCACCATCATTGGCGGCATGCTGCTGGGCCTGTCACGCAAGGCGGCGACCGATTTTTCCTTTTACCTGGCCATCCCGACGCTGATAGGCGCCGGCGTCTACAGCCTGTACAAGGACCGCGCCCTGCTGTCCGTGGCCGACCTGCCGATGTTCGGCGTGGGCCTGCTGTTTTCCTTCCTCAGCGCCTGGTTGTGTATTCGCTGGCTGTTGCGCTACATCGCCACGCACAGCTTTGTGCCCTTTGCCTGGTACCGCATCGTCTTCGGCGTGGTGGTGCTGGTGACGGCCCACCTCGGCTGGATCAGCTGGGCCGCCTGAGCCTGGCGCTAAACCGGGGCTTCCTGTGTGAGCGAAGCCGCCGTGGGCAAGGGCGCGTTCAGCACTGCAGCCGCGTCCAGGATGCCGGTGCCGCCCACATCGGGGCCCCAGGGCTTGGGTGGCAAAGGCAGGCGGGCGGTAGTTCTGGCGATTTTCTTGAAGGCCGCCACACGCATCCATGCCTGGGGATACGCATTCAGGATGTCGTCGCGCCTGTGGGTCAGCCACATCGCGGCCACGCCTGTCGACAGGGCTGTCGCGTATGAGGTGCCGTCGCCGTTGTTTTTGTAGATGAACGGGCCGGTGGGTTTGTCCCGGGTGGCGCGGCGGATGTCGGCGGAGGGCGCAGACCAGTCGATTTCCGGGCCCTGGCTGGCCTTGCCCCAAACCAGGTCCTTGCTGGTGATGCCGCCGACGGCAATGGTCCTTCCGTAGGAGGCTGGCGCGATTACTTTTTTGACATGTTGCCCGCCCGCGCAGATAAAAATCACGCCCTTGTCGTAGGCGTTGTTGATCTCCTGCCGGACCGCAGGTGAAACAAATGTGGCAAAGGCCGTGCCCATGCTCAGGTTGATGACGTTCACCTTTGCCTCGTTCACCAGATAGTCCAGCGCCTCGGCCAGCGCCGGCAACTGGTTGTTGATGGCGACCGAATTGGAAATGCGCACGATGGTGTGGGGTACCTTCGGCGCGCATCCGTAAAACGTTTCCCCTGCGTCCCCGCTGGAATGCCAGCCAGAAATGGCGGCGCCTATGCGCGTGCCATGCCCCCAGAAGGGTCCTGAACACGGGTCTTCGCCGGTCGAAGGGCCTGGATCGTCGGTGGACGCGGGGTCGGGGGTGAAGAAGTTGCGGCAGTCCGACGCCTTGAACCAGGCGCTGGGGCCGCCACCCGTGAAACCCAGGGCAGGATGCCGGGTGAAGCCGGTGTCGATCTGGCCCACCTTGCAGGCCCAGGTGATGTTGTCCGGGCCGCCCAGCAGGGCACAGGCCGCAGGCGCCCTGATATTGGCCAGATGCCACTGCACACCATCGACGGGCGGCACCACGATGTTGGCCTGCGCGTCGAGTTCCGCGTTCGCCCGGTTCGAGACCAGCGTCAGGACCTCGTCGTCGCTGATGGCGCGCACCGCGTCAAAGCGCAGGCCCTTCGTTTGCAGATAGGCCCACGGATCAATGTTGTACTGGATCTCGATGGCGTCCAGGATGTGCCGGCGTATCAGGGCGCGGTTGCGGCTGACCGGCGTCAGCCGGACATCAAGGCCGTCCAGCAACAGGCTGTTGATGCCCTGCTGGATGGCGGAAAAGGTCTGCGCATCGGATTCGATGAGGTAGTTGCTGTAGTCCATATTTTTCTCCCTGAGCTGCCACCGAACGTTCGAAGGTCCGGGACAGCTTACTGGGAGGAAAACGGCCCGTCGTCCTTCAAATGGATGAGAACGGGCGGGGACAGGCGGAAAAACAGGCGGCTGGCTGCTCAATCCATGTTGCGCAGCGCAGCCTCGATGGCCGCTGCCGTGGCCAGCGGCTTTTCCATGGGAAACAGGTGGCTGCCGTCCAGCATCATGATGCGGCCTTTGGTGATTTTTTCGGTCATGGCCATGCCGACCTGCTTCATCTCGGCCGACTGACGCCCACCGATAAAAGCCACCGGGCATTTGAGCGGGTGCCGCTTGAGCAGGCCTTCGAGGTTGTGCGGCAAGGTGTTGTAGATCGCGGTTTCCACATCGCGGTCGAAGCTGAGCAGGCGCTGGTTGTCGCCTTCGCCCTGCGCATCATGGGTGCCGTGTTCGATGTAGTCCAGCAACACCTGCTCGTCCCACTGCGCAAAGGCCTTCTTGCTGCGGAAGTGCGCCAGCACCTCGGCCTGGCCCAGCCACTGGTGCTTGCGTTTGCGGCTGACGGCGCCGGGCGAGATGGACCCCACGAGTTGCGCGCGTTTGGCGACGCTGAGGGCCGCCGCGCGCCAGCCGCCCAGGATGGGCGAGTCGACCAGCAACACGCCGCGCACCGGATGGCCGCCCAGTTCGGGATGGCGCGCCGCGCACATCAGGCTCAGGAAACCACCGAGTGAATGGCCGACAAGAAAAACCGGCTGCCCGGTTTTTTCGACCGCGTCGGCGCTGAAGTCGGCCAGTTGCTGCACCAGGTGCGGCCAGTTGCTGGTGACCGGGTAGCGCGGATCGTGGCCGAATTTCTCAATCGCCCGAACCTGGAAGCCGCGCGCCTTCAGGCTCTGGAACAACACGCCGTAGGTGCTGGCGGGAAAGCTGTTGCCGTGGGAAAAAACGATGAGGGGTTTGGGGGCAGCCGGCACTAAATCAGCTTTTCTTCAGGCGAGGTGATCTTTTTCAGGGGCTGATTGCGCGTCAGCGGCGTCAACAGGGGCACCTGGGTTTCGCCCCCGGTCCACATCGGGTCTTCGATGCTGTCAAAGACTTCGCGAAGCTTTTTGCCCCAGCTGTTGTGCAGCATGCGGAAATAGGGGTTCTCGTGGTCGATGCAGACGACCTTGTCGCTTTTCAGCGCATTGGCTTCATAGACCACCATGTCCAGCGGCAGGCCGACGGAGAGGTTGGACTTGAGCGTGGAATCCATGGACACCAGCGCGCATTTGGCGGCTTCGTCCAGCGGCGTCTCCGGCGTGATCACGCGGTCCAGCACGGGTTTTCCATATTTGGATTCGCCGACCTGGAAGTAAGGCGTTTCGGGTGTGGCTTCAATGAAGTTGCCGGCCGAATACATCTGGAACAGGCGCATGCCTTCGCCGCGTATCTGCCCGCCAAAGATCAGCGAGACATTGAATTCGACACCGGCGTGTTTGAGGTCGTCGGCGTCGCGCTCGTGCACCCGGCGAATGGCCGCGCCCAGCACGCGGGCGGCATCGAACATGCTTTTGGCGTTCCAGATGGTGATGGGGGGGCCGCCCTCGGGGTCCTTGAGCTGCTCGATCTGCAGGATTTCGCGCACCGACTGCGAGATCGACAGGTTGCCGGCCGACAGCAGCACCATGAAGCGGTCGTCCTGCTTCTCGTAGATGATCATTTTGCGGAAGGTGCTGATCTGGTCCAGCCCGGCGTTGGTGCGGGAGTCCGAAAGAAACACCAGTCCGGCATTGAGTTTGATGGCGACGCAATAAGTCATGAGAACAATGGTGGGGGAAAGATCAGCTTGCAGCAAGCTTTTTGAGTTGATAGAGGGCGTCCAACGCTTCGCGCGGGCTCAGCAGGTCGGGGTTGATGCCGCCCAGCGCCTTGTCGACGGCGCTGCGCTCGGGGGCGGCGGCCTCGGGCGGCGCGGCAAACAGGTCCACCTGGGCGCGGGTGGCATCCTGCTGGGTCTCCAGCGCGGCCAGGGCGTGGCGCGCATGGTTGACCACGCCGGCCGGCACGCCAGCCAGTTTGGCCACGGCAATGCCGTAACTTTTGCTGGCCGGGCCTGGTTCGATGTGGTGCAGGAAGACGATGTCGGCGCCGGACTCGACCGCGCTGACGTGCACATTGACCGCCGCATGGTGGCGCGCCGGAAACTCGGTCAGCTCGAAGTAGTGGGTGGCGAACAGCGTGAAGGCCTGGGTCTTGTTGTGCAGGTGGGCGGCGATGCCGCCGGCCAGGGCCAGGCCGTCGAAAGTCGAGGTGCCGCGGCCGATCTCGTCCATCAGCACCAGGGAATGCGGTGTGGCGGCGTGCAGGATTTGCGCGGCCTCCAACATCTCCAGCATGAAGGTGGACTGGGCGTTGGCCACGTCGTCGGCCGCGCCTATGCGGGTCAGGATGGCGTCGATGGGGCCGAGCCGGCAGCTGGCCGCCGGCACATAGGAGCCCATGCCGGCCAGCAGCACGATCAGCGCCACCTGGCGCATGTAGGTGGACTTGCCGCCCATGTTGGGGCCGGTGATGATCTGCATGCGGCTTTTGCCGCCCAGGTCGCAATCATTGGCAATGAAGGCGCCGCCGCCGGTTTCACCGAGCCGCGCCTCGACCACCGGGTGCCGGCCTTCGCGGATGGCTATGCACGGTTCCCTGACGAACACCGGCGCCGACCAGTTGAGCGTGAGTGATCGTTCGGCCAACGCGCACAGCGCATCCAGGCTGGCCAGCGCACGCGCCAGTCGGCTCAATACCGGCACAAAGTTCTGCAACTCGTCGAGCAGTTGCTCGTACAGCCACTTCTCGCGCGCCAGCGCGCGCTCCTGTGCGGAGAGCGCCTTGTCTTCAAAGGCCTTGAGCTCGGGCGTGATGTAGCGCTCGGCGTTTTTCAGGGTCTGGCGGCGCCGGTAGTCGTCTGGGACCTTGGCCGCCTGTCCCTGCGTGACCTCGATGTAAAAACCATGCACCTTGTTGAACTGCACGCGCAGGTTGGTGATGCCGGTGCGGGCCCGCTCGCGGCCTTCGAGGTCCAGCAGAAAGTCGTCGCAGTTGGTCTGGATGGCGCGCAGCTCGTCCAGGTCGGCGTCGCAGCCGTGGTTGATCACGCCGCCGTCGCGGATCAGCGCGGCCGGTTCGTCGAGCACGTAGCGCGCCAGCAGCGCCTCGCAGGCCGGCGGCGCCTGCAAATCCTCGAAAATAGTGGTTAAAAGTGCCGGTAGCCCTTGTTGGACGGGAGGCAGCTGCTCTGTTTTTTGTAGCGTGCAGCGCAGCGCCACCAGTTCGCGCGGGCGCACCTGGCGCAGCGCGATGCGCGCGGTGATGCGCTCCACATCGCTGCAACCCTTGAGTCCGGCGCGCAACTGCTGCTGCAGGCCGCCGCGCAGCGTGGCGATCGCGTCCAGCCGCGCCTGCGCCTGGCTGCGGTCGCGCCGCGGGCTGAGCAACCAGCTCTTGAGCGCGCGGCTGCCCATGCCGGTGCTGCAGGTGTCCAGCAGCGAAAACAGCGTGGGCGAATCTTCACCGCGCAGGGTCTGCGTCAGCTCCAGGTTGCGCCGCGTGGTTTGCGGCAGCTCGATCAGCTCGCCCGGCCGCACCACCTGCAGGCTGTGCACATGGGGCAGGGTGCGGCCCTGGGTGTGTTCGGCATAACCGAGCAGCGCGGCGGCGGCGGCATGGGCTTCGGGCAGGGCCTCGGCGTTCCAGGAAGCGAGCGAGGCCACCTGCAGTTGCGCCAGCAGGCGGCGCGCGCCCAGCGCGGCATCGAACTGCCAGGCCGGGCGGGCGCTGGCTGCGCAGCGCTGAAGCTTCAGCCGCTGCTCGAAGGCGGGGGTGACATCGACGTTGTAGAGCAGCTCGCTGGGCGCGACACGCGCGATCCAGGCTTCCAGCTCGTCGCTGGGGCAGTGCGCCAGGTGGATCACGCCCTGGGTCACGCTGAGCCAGGCCAGGCCGCAGGTGTTGCGGTTGCCCTGGTGCACCGCCAGCAGGATGGATTCGGCCTTGTCGTTGAGCAGTTCGGTGTCGGTCAGCGTGCCGGGCGTGACCACACGCACGACCTTGCGTTCGACCGGTCCCTTGGCTGTGGCCACATCACCGACCTGCTCGCAAATCGCCACCGATTCACCGAGCTTGATCAGTTTGGCCAGGTAGCCTTCCAGGGAATGAAAGGGAACACCGGCCATCACCACCGGTTCGCCGGCCGACTGGCCGCGCCGCGTCAGCGTGATGTCCAGCAGGCGGGCGGCTTTTTCGGCATCGCCGTAAAACAGCTCGTAAAAGTCGCCCATGCGGTAAAGCAGCAACGTGTCCGGGTAGTCGGCCTTGAGCCCGAGGTACTGAACCATCATGGGCGTGTGTTTGCCGGCCGCGGCGGGCGCAATGTCGGCGGGGTCCGCAGGGGCGTCGGAAATGGAAGGATTCACGGGGATGTCAGGCGGGGCAGTCGGGCAGGGCGGGAGACCCGGCCACACGGGAAAACGCGGGGCAACACGGCCGGGGAAAATAATAGCACTTGCGTGGAGCGCAGCGCCGGGAGGCCGCCATGCGTTGTTTACCGGGATAGTCCAGCCTGCTTAAAACGACATTTCACTACAAAAATGACGCCTGTCTCGCTTAAACTCGTTCGAGGTTGCCGCAAACAGGCGCGACAGCACTCATTTCAACCCAGGGACCTGTTATGACCGAGCTTCACCGACCCAGGCTTTGCACCGGCGCGGAGCTGGCCACGCGCTGACAATATGGACTTCAAGCCAAACGCCTTGCTCGAAGACACGCTGGAGATTCACGTCAGGCGCAGGGCGCTGCACGAGACATTGCGCATGCACCTGGGTTATCTGGTGCTGGGCCTGATCTGCCTGAGCGTCACCTTGCTGGCCTTTCCCCTGCGCGCGCTGCTGCCACGTGTGCTCAGCAAACGCCTGGGCCGCAAGCTGGTGGTCCACACCACGCGCGGCTACCTGTATTTCCTGACGCGCATGGGCGCCTGCCGCTTCGACCTGGCGGCGCTGGACGAGCTCAGGGACGGGCCGTCCATGGTGATTGCTCCCAACCACCCGGGCCTGCTCGATGCCCTGATGATTTTGTCGCGCCTGCCGAACGCTGCCTGCATCATGAAAGCCGAACTGGTAAACAGTGTTTTTTTTGGTGCGGGCGCGCGGCTCGCGGGGTATATCCGCAACACACCGCTGCGCACCATGGTGCAGCTGGGGGTGAATGACCTGCAAAGCGGCAGCCACCTGCTGCTGTTTCCCGAAGGAACGCGCACCGCGCGGTTTCCGGTCAGCGCGATGCAGGGCACCACCGGGCTGATTGCCAAAAAAGCCGGTGTGCCGGTGCAGACCGTGTTCATAGAAACCGACTCGGGCTTTCTTGGCAAGGGCTGGTCCCTGTTGTGGACGCCCAGGATGCCCATCACTTACCGCGTGCGGCTGGGCAAACGCTTCGAGCCGCCCCGTGACACGGCGCAGTTTGTCTGTGAACTTGAGCAGTACTTCCATTGCGAACTGGCTCATGCGCAACTGCCCGACTTTCCGGTCAAGCCGCCGCAAGCCTGAGCGTGTCCCTGTTTCCGATGTTCATTTCATGCCGATGACTTTTTCCCCGACCAGCCCTCCTTCTCCCGCCGCTTCTGCCAGCGCTTCTCCCGGGCACTTTGTCCTGATTCCCAGCTACAACCCCGGCCCCAAGGTCTACGAGACCGTGCGTTCGGCGCGTGCGCAGTGGACGCCGGTCTGGGTGGTGGTGGACGGCAGCACCGATGACAGCGCCGCCGGCCTCCAAGCCATGGCGGCAGCGGACCCGGGCCTGCGCGTGATTGTGTTGCCGCACAACGTGGGCAAGGGCGCCGCCGTGCTGCACGGCATCGACCTGGCTGCGGCCCAGGGCTTCACCCACGTGCTGACCATGGACTCGGACGGCCAGCATCCGGCGCACCTGATTCCGCAATTCATGGCCACCTCCAGCGCGCAGCCCGCCGCCATGGTGCTGGGCGTGCCGGTGTTCGCCTCCGATGCGCCGCGCCTGCGTGTCAACGGCCGCAAGGTGTCCAATGGCTGGGCCAACCTGGAAACCCTGTGGATGGGCATAGGCGATTCGCTGTTCGGCTTTCGGGTCTACCCGATCGCGCCGCTCAGTCGCGTCATGCACGGCCAGCGCTGGATGCGCCGTTTCGACTTCGACCCCGAGGCGGTGGTGCGCATGTGCTGGCTGGGCGTTCGACCCGTCAACCTGCCGGCCACCGTCAAGTACTTTCGCCCGGACGAAGGCGGCGTGTCGCACTTCAATTACCTGCGCGACAACCTGCTGCTGACCTGGATGCACTCGCGGCTGCTGCTGGGCTTCGTGCTGCGCCTGCCGGTGTTGCTGGCCAGGCGCCTGTTTGGGCGGTGATCAGCCCGGTTGGGCCGGACCGGCCTTGATCGCCTGGTATTCCGAAAACACGCCGATTTCCAGGTGCCGCCCGACCTGCGTCAGGCCCGCGGCCCGCAGGGTGGCCATGACCTGCTCCGGCGGGACGCAGGCTTCTATGCTGTCCCAGTAGTAGCGCCAGATCGTCGCCGTGTCTTTCTGTCTTGAAATAAAACGCGTCAGCAGCGGGATCACGCCCCGCATATAGGTTTTGAGCAGCCAGCGCCCCCAGCTGCTTTGGGCCTGGGTGATCTCGAGGATGCACAGGCGTCCCCCGGGTTTGAGCACGCGCTGGAACTCGGCAAATGCCGTGCCGAGGTCGCTGATGTGCCGCAGGGCGTAACCCATGCTCAAAAAATCGAAGTGGTTGTCCGGAAAGGGCAGGCTCTCCGCCCGTCCTTCCACCAGCCGCATGGTTTTGGGCAGCTTGCTGGCGGCCATCATTCCTGGGCTGGGATCGACCCCGGTGACCAGCGCGGGATCGCCGGCAAGAAGGCAGGCCTGCGCGGCCACCAGGCCGGTTCCCACGCCCACGTCAAGCACCGTCATGCCGGGCTTGAGGCCGGCGCGGACCAGCGCCTGGCGCCGGTAGCGCGAACCGCTGCCCCAGGCCAGCATGGCCTCGATGCGGTCATAGTCGGCCGCCGTGTTGTCGAAAATCTCCCGCAGGTAAGCCTGCCGGTCCTGCTCGGTCCTGTAGTAGTCGGTCAGTGGGGCGTGAGGGGCATGCGCCACTGTGGCGTGTTCAGAAGGGTTCATGGGACTGGCCTTTCAAGCTCGGGCGACAGGATCTGCCCGGCGACCGTCATGGGTGCGCGTTGGCAAAGTGCGACGAAGAGACGACTCGGCGCCTCGGGACAATGCAGCGCCGCCAGGCGCTGCACCGGAGCGGTTTTGTTCGGGATCGAAGATCGATCAGGAAAAGTTGCGCGCCGGACCGGCCAGTCTTGAGCCGAATTGTTATTTCGTCAAGCAGACAAGTGCCCGTCTGCGCCTCAGATCATGCCGCCATTGATGGAAATGACCTGTCCGCTGATGTAAGCGGCGCGTTCCGAGGCCAGAAAGCCCACCAGGTCGGCGACCTCTTCAGCCTTGCCGGCGCGTTTCATGGGCACCATGTTGTTGATGACTTCAGGGCTGAAACTGCCCTGGGTCATGGCCGTGTCGATGATGCCCGGCGCTACGGCATTGACCGTGATGCCGCGGCTGGCCACTTCGAGTGCGAGCGATTTGGTGGCGGCATGCAGGGCGCCCTTGGCCGCCGAGTAGTTGACCTGGCCTCGGTTGCCGGCCACGGCGGCTACCGAGGTGATGGTGATGATGCGGCCCCAGCGCGTACGGATCATGGGCATGGTCAGCGGTTGCGTGACATGGAAAAAGCCGTTGAGCGAGACGTCGAGCACGCGCTGCCACTGGGCCAGTTGCATGCCCGGAAACACGGCGTCGTCGTGGATGCCCGCATTGTTGACCAGCACCTGGATGGGGCCCTGCTCGAGCAGCGTGTCCAGCGCGGCCGCCGTAGCCGATGCATCGGTCACGTCAAAGGCCACGGCCTGGGCCTGGCCACCCTGGGCCACGATGTCGGCCGCCACGGCCTGCGCCGTGGCCAGGTTGCCGTTGGCATGGACGATGACGCTGAACCCGTCGGCGGCCAGCCGCCGGCTGATGGCCGAACCGATGCCGCCGCTGCCGCCGGTGACCAGTGCGCGTTTGGGGGAGCTGTTCATGAAGATGTCCTTGCAGGTTCGCTGGTTCAGGCGGCGCCGCCCGTGGGTGAAAAAAGCGCCGCGGCATCGAGCACCACCGCGGCCCGGCCGCTGAGCAGGCAGGTGTCCCCGGACGTCACCGTGAAACTGTAGAGCACGGTGTTGCCGTCGCCTGTCATGCGTTCGGCGGCCACGCGCAGCGTTCCGGTCACGGTGTCCAGCTGGTCCACATGCAGGGTGACACTGCGCAGGCTGGCCAGGTAGCCGGCGCGCGGCGCCTGGCCCGGCCCGGCCGCTTGTTCTGCCAGCAGGGCGCCATGCACGGCCATGGCCTGCGCGGCGTATTCGACGCCGCAGGCGGCGCCCAGGCGGCCCTGCGCGCGCAGCGGATTGTCCAGCGCCTGGTGGCTGCTGGCCTCGCAGGTGATGGCGTGTTCGTCCCAGGCCGTGACATGGTCAAGCAGGCACATCGCCCCCTGGTGCGGAATGCGGCGCGCGATGTCCGCCCGGTTCAGGGTCAACGGGGCCTGGTTCACGGCAGCCCGACTTCCACGGCCAGGTGCGCGCCGTCCAGGTAGGCCAGCGCCACGGCGCCCGCCTGCCGGCTGGCGATGGCCTGCAGCAGGGGCAGCGCGCGTGCCGCAGGAATGGTCTGGCGCAGGAACTCCAGCGAGGCATCGGCCATGGTGTTTTCTGCCGCGGAGGTGGTGCAGTCCGCCGCCTGCAGGTGCAGGCGGGCCAGGCTGCGTTCGCTGCGCCGCGGGCTGAGCACCAGCGCCACCCCCAGGGTGTCGGGGATAGGGCGTTTGCTGCGCAGGGGTTCCGGGTAGTCGGTGTCATAGGCCACCAGCAGCACCGGGGTGTCGTCGACCACCGCCTGCGTGATGGCTTCCAGCAGCCCGGCGGAAAAACTGCCGTCGTGGGCGCACAGCACCGAGGAGGTCGGAGTGGCGCCGGTGGAAATGCTCCAGTAACCGGAGGCCGCGTTGTGCACCGAGTTGTGAAAACGCGTCGGCGAGATCAGCCGGTCGTTCGAGGCCAGCGCCGCGCAGATGTCATGACAGTTGATGCCATCCCCGCCGGAAGAACTGAACACCGAAGGCAAGGTGGACGCCTGCAGGCCGGCGGCGTTGACGGCCTCGTGGCCGACCGCCAGCGACACCTTGATGACGGCGCCGGCGCGGCGGCGCTCTGCCGCCGGCAGGGACATCGGCGGCGGCAACACGGTTTTTGCGGAAACGTAATCCGCCTGGCCGGTGAGCTGGGCCTGGCCGTCCTGCCAGCTGTCCAGACCGGGGCCGACCAGGCCGATGCCTTCCACGAACACGGTCAGGGCGGGTGCGACGGCGGCGGCGGCGACGGGGTGGGGGGTGGAGGCTGTCATGTCCATCTCCTTATTGCGCGCGGCCAAGAATCAGGCTGCAGTTGGTGCCGCCAAAACCAAAGGAGTTGCTCAGCACATACTGGAGCGGCTTGTCGCGGTTGTGCAGCAGGTAGTCCACCGGCAGCGCTGGGTCCAGGCTGTCCGTGTTCACACCGCCAGGCATGAAACCCTGCTGCAGCGCGAGGGCGCTGATCACGGCTTCCAGGCCGCCGGCCGCACCCAGCGTGTGGCCGGTGGCGCCCTTGGTGGAGCTGCAGGGCAAGGCGCGTTCACCAAAAACCTCCGCCACGGCGCTGCCCTCGACGGCGTCGTTGGAAGGGGTGGCCGTGCCGTGCAGGTTGATGTAGTCGATGCTGCCGGGTTGCAGGCCCGCACTGGCCAGCGCCTGGTGCATGGCCGCGATGGCGCCCCGGCCTTCGGGATGCGGCGCCGACATGTGGTGCGCATCGCTGGACTCACCCACACCGCGCAGCAGGACAGCATCGGCGTCCAGGCTGCCCGGCAATTTTTCCAGCAGCACAAACGCGGCCGCTTCCCCGATGGAGATGCCCTTGCGCGCGATGTCAAAGGGCCGGCAGGGGTCGGGTGACAGCAGGTCCAGCGAGTTGAATCCGTAGAGGGTGGTCAGGCACAGCGAGTCCACGCCGCCGACGACGGCGGCATCGATCAGCCCGGCCGCGATCATGCGGCGTGCCGAGGCAAACACCTTGGCGCTGGAGGAGCAGGCCGAAGACACGGTCATGGCGGGCCCTTCCAGGCCGAAGTAGTCCCGCACGAAGGCCGTGACTGAAAACGGGTTGTGGCTGCCGGCATAAACAAAACCCGCAGGCAGCGCGCCGGTGGCGGGGTCCCGCGCACGGTAGGCCAGCTCGGTCTCCAGAATGCCCGAGGTGCTGGTGCCCAGAAACACGCCGACACGGCGTTTGCCACAACGCGCGGCAGCGGCCAGCACCGCCTGATCGAAACCGTCCTGGCGCAGGCCAATTTGCGCCAGGCGGTTGTTGCGGCAATTGAAGGCGCGCAGGTCAGACCGGATCGCCTCCTTGTCCACGGCGTCCACCGCGCCGGTCCAGGTCTGGAGATCCGCCGAATCAAAGTCGCAGGGCTTGAGCCCGCTGCGTTGCTCCCGCAGGCTGACCAGTGTTTCATCCAGGCCGCGGCCTATGCTGCTGGTGGCCGTGAAATGCGACAACAGCAGGGCCGGCATGCTTGGCAGGGGAGAAGCTATAGGTGAATGGGCGCTCATCGGAGATCCTGAGGGCGGTCATGGAGCGGATCCACGGGCTGGGTCGGGGGCAGCCGGGCGATCAGCAGGACGTTGGCGAAGGGCGTGCCCTGGCTCATGGGTTGCGTCTGCACCACGAAGCCGAGTTTTTGCAGGGCTTGCTGCCATGCCGCCAGCGGCCGGCAGTGCAGGGTGCCGAGGCGATGGCCGCGCAGCGTGGTCACCACATGGTCCACCCAGTTGCTGATGGCAAAGGGCAGGCCGCCGGCCGCGTCACCGACACGCAGCAGCAACACCCCGCCGGGGGACAGGCATTGGCGCACACGCGCCAGCACGTCGTCCTGCGCCGGAACCGGAACGTAATGCAGCACGTCCAGGATGACCACCGCATCGCTCTGGGCAAATTCGGTGTTGCACATGTCCGCCTGCAAAAAATCCACCTCGCCGCCTTCGACGGCCCGGGCCAGCGCGCGTTCGGCCCGTTTGACATCATGGGCCATCAGCTCAACGCCCCGCACATGGGCGGCGGCGGGCGCAGGCCGCCAGGCGGCGGGCCAGTGGCCGCGCGCGGCGCAGGCCTTGGCCGCCAGCAGCCAGGAGGTCAGCAAACCCTGTCCGCAACCGATGTCGAGGATGCGGGATCGGTCACTCAACAGGCCGGAAGCCAGCAAGTGAGCAAAAACGGGATCGCCGCCCAGCTTGCCGCGTGCGAAACACCATGTGTAGAAGCCCACCGGCCGGTAAGGCGCGGCGGCCATCGAAATGAGGTGTTTGGTGAAAGTGGAGGGCGTGAGGTTCATGGCTGGGTAGCTGCTGTCGCGGTCGGAAGGGCCCCGCGGGAGGGGCGGAGTGGAGAGGATACCGTCTGATGGCGCACGTGATCAGGCCGCGGTAAGGATGGGGCTGTCACCCGGGAGTCGGCGCCGCGCGTGGCGAAGGGACAGCCAGGCCGTCAATGCGCCGAGCGCCATCCCGGCCCACATGTCCACGGCAACGTGCTGGCGTGTGGCCACCGTTGAATAGGCGATGGCCAGACACCACACAACGTTGAACAGTTGTGCCCATCGCGGAGCGCCAAAGCGCCGCAGCATGTGTGCCAGCCACAGACCGGAAAAAACCGCGGTGGCGACATGCAGGGAGGGGCAGGCGTTGCCGGATGCATCAATGTTTTTGAGGAAATCAACACCCGGGTAAAGGCCCCAGTCGATGTCTGCCGGCGGAACGGCTGTGGGCCAGAAATAGAAAATAAGCAATCCCGTGACGCAGGCCGCCGTCATGCCCGCGGCGTAGGCATGGAGTTCATGCCGCATGGCCAGAAAAGCCGGCGCTGCGGATACATACACCCACAGTGAAACGTACAGCGGCACCGCCATGGGCTCAAAACCTATCCAGTGGTCGAGCAGTGTCAGGGGCAGGACCGTGGCGGGATAGACGGGGTTTTTGAGCACAAAGAAGTAAGCGGCGAAAAACACGGCAATAAAGGCCGGAATGCCGATGCTTTTAAGGGTGAAATAGCAGGGCACGGCGGCAGCGGCCTGGCGGTACCACGGCTGGATCCGGGTCATGTTTGTACTCATGCGAGCGCCTGCTGCAGGGTAACCGGACGCAGGCTCGCCGCTGCGGCAGCATCCAGCACCGCAGGCAGCACCTCGAGAATCACAGGCACGCCGTCGCTCGTGCGCGCGGCATTCCCGTCGTGCAGAAGCAGGATGGCGCCGGCTTTGAGCCCCTTCAGCAGTTTCATCCTGACGCGCTGCGCATCCCCCACCCGCGTGTCAAAGCCGCGCACCGACCAGGTGGCCAGGCGCAAGCCGAGTCCGGCGAGGACGGGCTCCAGAAATGGATTGCGCAGCCCGGCAGGCGCGCGAAAAAAAAGAGGCCGCCGGCCGGTGATGGTCTGCAGGGTGTCCTGCGCGGCCTGCAATTCGCGGGTCATGCCGCCCAGTCCCATGACCGAAAAATGGTGACGGTGATGCTGGCTGTGATTTTCTACCGCGTGGCCGCGGCGCACGATGTCCCGGCACAGCTCGGGGTACTGCGCCGCTTTCTCCCCCACGCAGAAAAATGTGGCGCGCGCGGCGTGGCGCTCCAGCAGGTCCAGGACTTGCGGTGTGACCAGCGGGTCGGGACCGTCGTCGATGGTCAGGGCGATCTCTCCCCGTGCGGCCGCGCTGGCCGGCAAGCGTGTCCAGTTGGGGCCCAGCCAATGGCTGCGTGGCCACAGGCCGACAAAGGCAATCAGCAGGTGGTTGGCAGCAACGGCAGCCAGTACCCACGGCCACTGTGCGGGCGCCAGAAACACCGCGAGCAGGGCCAGCAGGTGCAGCGCGATGGACGCACGCATCAGCGGGGTGGAATGCCAGCGTGGTTCAGGCCTGCGCATGCGGCTGCCTCGCAAAAATGGCTGCATAGGCCAGCGCCAGGATCACACCCGGCGCGACCGTGGCGCCCATGGCCTGGAGGATGGAAACATTGGAAAACGCCAGCAGGCCGAATCCGGCGACGGTGGTCAGGTTGGCCAGCAGCATGGAGGCCAGCGTACGGTGGGAGATGGTCGCCGTCGGATCGGGCCGGCCAAAAAACAGCGCGTAGTTCGAGCCGACCGCCACCACCAGCAGCAAACCCACCAGGTGCAGGATGATCAGCGCCTGGCCGGCCAGGGCCAGGCCGGCCGTGACGGTGACGACCGAGGCCAGCAGCGGGCCCATGACGCGAAGCATGCGCCATGGCGAACGGAAGATGAGCAGCAGCAGCACAACGATGACCACCAGTCCCCCCAGCGACAGCAGGGTGGCCTCACGCAGGTAGCCCGAATACAGGCGGTCGGATTCCGCCTTCATGTCGACAAACAGCACGCCCGCCAGCCCGGTGGCGGCCAGCGCCGTGCGCAGGGGCTCGGCCCTGATTTCAGCGCCTTTGGGCGCCTTCAGGGGCAGCAGGACCGTCCAGCCGCCGCGGGACTGTTCAAGCAGCAGTGCGTCGACCGCCATGGCCATGGAGGTCTTGTCCAGATCGCCTGCCTGCAGCAGAGGCCGCTGGCGGGCCGCTTCGATGTCCGCAAGAAAAGGCGTGAACAGCTGCGCGCGCACCGGCAAGCCCTTGACGGCTTCAGACAGGCGGGCCTGAAGTTCGCCGGAGGCAGGCAGGCTGGCCTGGCGCGCCCTCTGTGTGGCCACGCTGGGCAGGTAGCGGCTGGGGCTTTCGAAACCGGCGAGCTCTCCCTGATCGACCTGCGCCTGGAGGAGCGCGGACACTTTTTCTGACGAAGAAAGCACGGACTCGCGGCTGTCGCCGGTGATCACGACCAGGTAACGAACGTCGGGCGCGCCCATGTCGGCGCGCAGGCTTTCATCCAGCGCGA
>Ga0307516_10004963_pt1 | contig 16157 bp, 21 predicted proteins | sample 19_EM_MG_FD_203310 | JGI IMG/M metagenome (GOLD analysis project Ga0307516, IMG submission 203310) | Populus trichocarpa ectomycorrhiza microbial communities from riparian zone in the Pacific Northwest, United States - 19_EM | ecosystem: Host-associated > Plants > Roots > Unclassified | place...
TGGGGCTCGGTAGCCTTAGAGTCGTTGTCTGAGCATAAGCAGTGGGGGCATTGCTCGGCATGCTTGTACAGGATCTTGCCATATAATATGCGAGCGTATAAGGAGCGGACCCATATGGCTTCTTTTCCGGCGTCGGAAGCACCTATGTATTCGGCCTCCACCGTTGAGAAAGCGACAAACGGCTACTTACGAGCACGCCAGGAAGTAGCGCCTCCGGCAAGCATGAATACATAGCCAGATGTTGATTTTCGGTCATCGGGATCTCCGGCGAAATCTGAGTCGGTGAAGCCGATGGGCATGGTGGCTTCGGAGTCTGATGCATTGTACTGGATAGCGAGGTTGGCCGTGTTTCGCAGATATCGTAGCGTGTAGGTGGCTGCTGACAAGTGCTCGGTAGTCGGGGTGGAGGAGAATTTGCTGAGCATGGAGACGGTGAATGCGAGGTCATCTGAGTCAAGAGTCCTTGCCGTGCAAATTGTCGTGTCTAACTCTAGTCTTCGGAGCTTGCTTCCGGTAGGCCGTGGTGTCCAGTGGCCGTTGCAGTCGGAAAAACCGTTAGTTGCAAGGAGCTTCTGGATAGCGTGCTGTTGGTGGATATGCAGTATCCGTCGTGATCGGTCACGCGCAATCTCTATACCGAGGAAGCAGCGAACTGGTCCAAGGTCGGTCATCTTGTACTTCGCGCGGAGGAGGTGCTTGATTGTGGTGACTCGGTTGGCCGATGGAGAGAAGAGCAGCATGTCATCAACGTACAGCAGCAGAATTATTGGTGCGTCTTTCTCAGCCTATTGCTTGGAATTCCAGATGGCCAGTAGTGAATCGGTTCGATCGGTTAAGGTGGTGCTTGCCGAGAGATAGACATTCGGATCGTACTCGCATCGCTGGAGACCGAGAGATCTGAGAAAGTGGTCAATATGCTCATACCAGAGAAGGGGGGCCTGCTTAAGTCCATAAAACGACTTTCTCAGCATGCAGACTTGAGGTTTGTCCGCCGCAATACCCTGCGGCAGAGCGATATAGACATCACCGTCAACTTTGGGATTCAGAAAGGCGGTGACAACGTCCATTTGTTCGATTTCCCAGTCGTGGACAGCAGCGAGGGCTAGCTTCATACGTAGGCTTTGCAACTTTGCTACCGGAGCAAAAGTTTCATCGAAGTCGACCCCCGCCTGCTGTTCAAAACCTCGGATAACAAGCCTGGCCTTATACCGAATGCCGCCTCCTGGCAACTCCTTGGTCTTGAAGACCCACTTGGAGCTAATGGGCGTGACACCGGCTGGAACGTCTTCCAGCCCGACGTAGTCCCAGGTTGAGTTTTCAGCCAAAGATCTGAGTTCCTCATCAACCGCATCAGACCATTTCTGGCCAAACCTCGGGTGCGCAATGGCTTCCCGGTAGGACACCGGATCTGCAGAATCCATTGGTTCCTCTTCCACGCGGATCCGGTGGGCGACCGTTCTAGGTCGCTTCCGAAGATCATACCGGCCGGTGTTTCCTTCCATATTGGCAAGACTTCCACTCGAGGCGTCGAGTCCGAGTCCGCCCGAGGAATTGGGTCCGCTCGAGACACCGAGTCCGAGTCCGACCGCCGAGGCGTCGAGTCTGAGTCTGCCCGAGGAATTGAGTTCGCTCAAGGCGCCGAGTCCGAGTCCGACCGCCAAGGCGTCGAGTCCGAGTCCGCCCGAGGAATTGAGTTCGCTCGAGGCGCCGAGTCCAAGTCCGACCGCCGAGGCATCGAGTCCGAGTCCGCCCGAGGAATTGAGGCCGCTCGAGGCGCCAAGTCCGAGTCCGACCGCCGAGGCATCGTGTCCGAGTCCGCCCGAGGAATTGAGCTCGATTCCGCTCGAGGCGCCGAGTCTGAGTCCGACCGCCGAGGCATCGAGTCCGAGTCCGCCCGAGGAATTGAGTCCACTCGAGGCGCCGAGTCTGAATCCGACTGCCGAGGCGTCGAGTCCGAGTCCGCGCGAGGAATTGAGTCCACTCGAGGCGCCGAGTCTGAGTCCAACCGCCGAGGCGTCGAGTCCGAGTCCGCCCGAGGAATTGAGTCCACTCGAGGCGCCGAGTCCGAGTCCGACCGCCGAGGCGTCGAGTCAGAGTCCGCCCGAGAAATTGAGTTCGCTCGAGGCGCCGAGTCCGAGTCCGACCGGCGAGGCGTCGAGTCCGAGTCCGCCGGAGGAAGTGAGCTCGGTTCCGCTCGAGGCGTCGAGTCTGAGTCCGACGGCTGAGGCGTCGAGTCCGAGTCCGCCCGAGGAATTGAGTCCACTCGAGGCGCCGAGTCGGAGTCCGACCGCCGAGGCGTCGAATCCGAGTCCGCCCGAGGAATTGAGTCCACTCGAGGCGCCGAGTCCGAGTCCGACCGCCGAGGCGTCGAGTCCGAGTCCGCCTGAGAAATTGAGTTTGCTCGAGGCGCCGAGTCTGAGTCCGACCGCCGAGGCGTCGAGTCCAAGTCCGCCCAAGGAATTGAGTTCGCTCGAGGCGCCGAGTACGAGTCCGACCGCCGAGGCGTCGAGTCCGAGTCCGCCTGAGGAATTGAGCTCGATTCCACTCGAGGCGCCGAGTCTGAGTCCGACCGCCGAGGCGTCGAGTCCGAGTGTGCCCGGGGAATTGAGTCCACTCGAGGTGCCGAGTCCGAGTCCGACCGCCGAGGTGTCGAGTCCGAGTCCGACCGAGGAATTGAGTTCGCTCGAGGCGCCGAGTCCAAGTGCGACCGCCGAGGCGTCGAGTCCGAGGCCGGGTCCACGTCCAGTATTGAAGGGTCAACGATATCCGACTTGCCACCGATGGGGGTCTTGTATCGGTTCTTGGCTTCGCCGTTGATGCCGTCCTCGTATCAACATCGGCTTTTTGTGGATATTGGCTCCACATCAATGGCAGCCTCACTGTCGATATCGGACTCGCAGTAGATTTCGGTCTCGCCATATTTCTTGCTATTTGCCACTCTTGGTATGCGGGCCGGGGCAGTGATAGGAGCTTCGAAGGGCATCCGCTTGCTTGATGGATCTGCTTAATCCAGTTGCACTTCCACCCAGATCCGTCGTGGATCCAGATCCGGCGTGGATGTAGTTTAAGTCTGAGCAGCGAGACTGTTCTGAAACTGGGTATTTCAGTAGATATCTTCATGTCTGGAATGAATACTCGGCTTTTGGAATGGATTCCACACATGGTCTTTGTTCAATCGGTATCTCAGTGGAGAGCCCACATAGGGGCAAAGCCGATTCAGGAACAAAACCGAAAACCACTGGAGGAGCGATTATGCCGAAGTCGCCAAATCCTTTAAAGTGGCCGAATCCACAGTAGCCGTCAAACGCGCTTAGAGTAGTGGAAATCTCCGAGTAGTTCTCTGTTGGTCGACAGCTTCTTTTTCGGATAGCTCGTAGGGTCGCTCGTAGGACTGCTCGGTCTCGTAGACTCGCTTGTAGAATCGCTTGTGGGACCGCTCGTGGAATCGCTTGTAGAATCGCTGGTGCAATTGCTCGTGCAATTGCTCATGCGATCGTCGTATCGATGAATGGTTCCACTGTTCAGTGCGCAAGGCTCAAGCCTGGGCAGTCGCGTTGGCCGGTAGGCCCCTCTATGCCGAGGATACAACTTGGTCGTTACGGAGTGCCATCGAGGTTGTTCTCAATAATGCCGGCGATGGTGGCAAATGGTGGTATCCGAGATTGCTTCGTCGCTTGCGGCCAATTCCTGGCGAACAGCGAGTAGGCTCGAGATGTATTCGAAGACCGATTATCGTGAAGGCAGAATCGTAGTCCTGGCTAAGGATTTCCCAGACGCGGGCTGCAGAATCAATTTCTTTTGCGGGAGGACTTCGGATGCAGGTTCGAATCGTGGGTTCAACCGATAGGTAGATCGTCGAGGCAGCGCGGTCGTCGCATTGACTGTATCCATGGCGTCAGCAGTAGGGAATGATCTCATGTCGTTCTCCACGAGCGGTAGTTTCGGGCGCTGTAAAGACCAGTGACTGCGAAACGTGACGCGTTGACCATGGCGATGTTGGACGCGACGCGGCTCCAAAAGTTGAGGCTTAAAAAACGAGAGCGCAGGGATGAGACACAGAAGCGAGGTGTAAAGCGGCAGTTACGGCAGGTGCGATTATCGATGGGTATCGGATTGGCAGAGCGTTCAATCCGGGCTCATAACCTGTTGGAATATATGGATAAACGTGAAGATTGTGTTACAGTATTATGCGGGCACAAGATCTCTCTATATACAGGAAGGCCGTCAGGACAAAGGACGGAAGACTGCCCCCCGAGCCGGTGCTCGGGGACTCAGTCATGTCCGGACGCCTCCTCATCTCCGGCCGCCACCTCTGGTCTCTCATGTCCGGACGCCTCCTCATCTCCGGACGCCACCTTATTCTGACACGTCCACCAAATCGTCGGCGCCTGCGGACGGGCTGGCGGGCAGGTGGCACAAAGCCGCGCGTCGCACTGGCCTTGCCGCACGTGTCGCCGTGGGGGTGATATACGCACTGGTGCTGGTGTGCGCCGGCGTCGACTCATACCGGTTTCTATTCTCGTCAGCGATATGGGTGCGCGCCCACCGGGCGGCAGCGGATTCTTTCGTCTGGCTCAAGAAGCGCCCCGGCCTCGCCTTCGCAACGCTTTGGCGCTGGGCCGCCTGGTTGTACTGGCTGGGCGGCGGGCTCTGGCGGGACCTCAAGTTGTACTTCCGCTGGCTCCAGTCCATACACCTGGCCGGCCGCTACTCCGTCGACTGGCTCTCGTTCTGGCGCCGCTTCGACAGCGAAACGGCCGTCCGCGAACTGAACTACCCGCTGTCGGGCACGCTATTCTACATGGGGAATGTGCTGCGTTCCGTGATCCTGCGCAAGCCGATACCTAGCGCCCCCGACCGTGAGTACTATACATAACCGCCCAACTGGACGCGCCTCGAGCTTGCTGCTGACACACACGTAGCTGCTCGCGGCAGGCAGTAAGCCAGCTTCTGGCTCTTTATGTTGGGCGTTTAGGTATGCCTATATCCATACATCGCCTACCTCACCTACAAATACGCGCGCTATGACCGGCGCTACCTACGTGTGCGCAATATTTCCGAGATCGCCTTGAGAGCCTACAGTTTCGTCTTCTTCCTGGAGTTCGCTCCCGAGTAGCTGCTCCTCTACGTCGCCGTGAACACCTCTCAGTTCCTGATCCAGCGCAGGGCGCCGGGCCTGTTTCGCTAGCTGCGGCCTGTGTCGGCACTGGCGGGGCGGAATGGCTAAGTGTAAGGCCGTCGGTATGGTGGGCGGATCAGGTTTTACAGTGATGGTTGAAGTGCCGGATTTGCGGAGAGGTTTGTTTTCTTTCCGTGTAGGTAGCACTGCGTTCTCGCGCTGGATAGGAGCTGCGCATTGCTTTGGGCCGCCGCACCCTGCTCCTTCTCACACTTTCGCAGCTCCGCTTCCGGCCCGTCACTTCCAACGTCGTTCTCTTCCAGACGTGGCGTTAGCCATCCGACACCCGCGGAGGAGACGAACCCCAGCACTGCATGCCCAAATCCGCCGTGAGACACGGGATCGCGGACCGTACCGGCTTTCCCATCCTGGTCTCCTTCTGCATTTTCTCCCGCAGAATCTCTGCTGCATCTTGTGTTAAGTCCATACCATGAAGCGGTGGTCTATTGCCTTCGAGGTGCAGCGGCACCACCAGCACTGGGTGGTGGGCCGAGTCTTTGCCCACTGCAGATGGCCCGGTGCGGGCGTCCCCTGTTTTCAGCTGGAGCCTGGCAGTACCTCGGGGCGAGCCTCTTGGTGCTCGCAGCGGCCGTGCTGTCTGGCTTGTGGCTTTCTGCCAGTCTGTGTTTCTTCTTGGAGGTCCGGCCTCCTGCCCGTTGTCGCGCCTCCACCCACTTCTTCACCGAAATCTCCCGCTTGAGGTTGGCGAGGGACAGTGGAAGAGGCATTGCCCGCACTTCCGTCCGGTCTGAGTAGCTCAGCCATTCCCCGCCGCGGGTGTCTAGCTCCAGCCGCAATCTTCGCCCACTCATCGGCCTTCTCGTTGCCATCGACTCCGTTATGAGCTAGGCACCATCGGATTTCAATGATGATACCCGGCCTGGCCCTGTGCAGTGTGGCGATGTGCTTCCGCGCCTGGAGGGCGTACTGTTGACCGCAGCCAGGTTCGTCCGAGGCAATCCGTCTGACGGCCACTTGCGCATCCGTGAAGATTGTGACCCGTTCCGGAGTCGTGTTTCTTCTCGATGCCTCCTCTAGTGTGCGAGCGAGCGCGGTACACTCTGTCAGAATAATGGGCGTCCGGAGATGACGGACCAGAGATGGCGTCCGGAGATGACGGACCGGAGCCAGCACGTCCGGATATGACAGCTGCCCGAGTCTCCGAGCGCCGGCTCGCGAGACAGTCTTCCGTCCTTTACCCCTGGCGAGTCCCTCAGGCCCGTTGTATATAGAGAGAATGTTCCTCCTTCGAAGTTGCGTCAATCAATCAATTCACTATCTTCATCTCTATCGATCCCTATATTCCAACACACTCAGTGCCAAAGACCTCCTGGTTGCAACCCATGTGCCTTTTGATGCCCACCCAGGATACACACTTCTTCCAGGCCACCGCATAGCCGGCGGTTCCGTCCTCCATTCACGACCCGTCCGTGAACATGGTGTCCCGGCCGTCTTCTCTGCCTCCGCATTCGCTTCCTTTGATGGAATATAGGGATCGATAGATATGAAGATAGTGATTTGATTGATTAATACAACTCTGAAGAGGAACATTCTCTCTATATACAACGGGCCTGAGGGGCTCGCCAGGGGTAAAGGACGGAAGACTGCCTCCCGAGCCGGGGCACGGAGACTCGGGCAGCTGTCATCTCCAGACATGCCGCCTCCGGTCCTTCATCTCCGGACTCCATCTCTGGTCCGTCATCTCCGAACGCCCATTATTCTGACACTTCCCCTCGTACGGAAGATGCAAAGGAACGCAGGAGAGAAGGAGAAAACGAAACGGCCAGTACAGAAACAAACAGCAGCAGGAGGAAAAATATTGAAAAACCCAGTATCCTCAGATGCCTCGTTAAAACTCATAACCGTGTAAAAACCCTCATGGGAAAACCACGGATATAGGAGAAAGAGTGCATCCACCAAAGAAAGAAAGGAGAGGGAAAGAAAACCTGTTTAACCATCCGCCATGTGCTTCACCGGAAGCTTCCCCTGGATACCAGACCGATTCCCAGGCCGATCCGTGAGAAAATCTGCCCATTGTCTGCTTTGAGCGTACATAGCAACTCCATCATTAGGCATGTGCGACTGCTCCGGTATGAGGATGCCACAGAAGCCACCGGATTCGCAAGCGCGCACTGCAATAGTATCTTTGAGAGTGCACGGCAGCTCCGGTGTGGGGTGCCGCAACAACTCCAGCATCACCAAGCACGTACATCAGCTCCACATCGTCGAGAGTGCACGGCAGCTCAGGTGTGGGGTGCCGCAGCAGCTCCAGCATCACCAAGCGCGTACGCAGCTCCCCCGAAGGTTTGTATTTGTAACCGCCGACGATAATATCGAACGATCGCAGTACGGCTCGAAAAGAAGGTGACAAACGACGGTGGTATCCGAGATTGCTTCGTCGCTTGCTGCCAATTCCTGGCGAACAGCGAGTAGGCTCGAGATGTATTCGACGACCGATTATCGTGAAGGCAGAGTCGTAGTCCTGGCTAATGATTTCCCGACGCAGGTTGCAGAATCGATTTCGTTCGTGGGATGACTTAGGATGAAGGATCGAATCGCGGTTTCAACCGATAGGTAGATTGTCGAGGCAGCGCGGTCGTCGCACTGATTGTAGTCACGGCCCTAGGCAGTACATACATAGTGTCAGAGTGCGGCGAACTATTTCGTTACGGGTAACAATCTTGAGGGCACTCAGCAGTAGGGAATGATCTGATGTCGTTCTCCACGAGCGGTAGTTTCCGGCGTTGTAAAGGCCGGCGACTGCAAACGTGACCCGTTGGCTGGTTGAGACCATCTTGGCGATGTCGTCGGACGCGACGCGGCTCAAAAAATTTGAGGCTCAAAAACGAGAGTGGAGGGATGAGACGCAGAAACGAGGCACAAAGCGGCAGGTACGACGGGTGCGATTATCGATGGGTAGCAGATTGGCAGAGCGTTCAATCCGGGCTCATAACCTGTTGGAATATAGGGATCGATAGAGATGAAGACAGTGATTTGACTGATTGATGCAGCTTCGAAGGTGGGATATTCTCTCTAACTATATACAACGGGCCTGAGGGACTCGCCAGGGGTAAAAGACGGAAGACTGTCTCCCGAGCCGGCGCACGGAGACTCAGGCAGCTGTCATCTCCGGACGCCTATTATTCTGACATCCTCCTCCTCCTCCTGCAGCAGCGCTGCATAGAGGGTGTCAGGTTCCTCCAAGAGCATCGTGCTCTCCATCTGTCCTGCATTGGCAAGGGCATTCGTAAGCCACCGGCCTAGCTCTGTCGGCGCCCCCACAATCTCCCGTGTCTGGTCTACCTGCGGTAGGCTTAGTAGCCGTAGTCTGAACTGCTGGTGTCTGTTTTCCATCTGCGTCGTCGCTGCCCTGAGGCCAGACTCCATTGAGAGGGCTCCTAGGTTGGTTGTCCGGAAGCTCCTCGTTCTCGTCCGCGCCTGCTGGTTGACCAGCACCTGTAGCTCCTCTGTCCGGCCGATGGCGCCCAGGACGCTGTCCCCTTTCCACCACAGCTCTGATCAGAACATGGCGACTGACTGGATGCATGCCGTCCTGACTTTCTGCAGTTAGCCGGGGAGAGTCCCAGCTGCCCTGTGAGCCTGCGGAGTCTGCCCATTGCATGCTTCGCCACCTTCAGCCGGATGGCGTGGTAGTCTTTGAGTGTGAGCTGGGAGCAAGCCATTCTACCATCCATTTCGTTGCCTCCCTGTTGAATGTGACAGTGTTGGCGCCCACCTTCACCGTCGGGGAGTACGTAGGTGAGGTACTAAAGCGACGCGAAAAACGGCGAGTGCAAATAGTTATCGACTGGTTTTTTTTGCTTTTTAAATAGTCGCGTGCTACCTATCTAGATCATCGCGAGGTTATGTAAAGTCTGTTTCCTATACACTTCCGCTCAGTGGCGGCACGTAGCAAGCACCTCTTCTCCCTCCACCCAGGCCTGTCTCAAGAAGAAATGAACCACACCAAAGGAATGACGAAGGAAATTACAACAGAAGGGAAAGAATGTGGCCCCCCACCGTTAGCCCTCTCCCGCAAAGGTCATGAAGTCATGCGTGGGAAGGAGTAGTGGTGATCCCCGCCCTGCGGCCACCCCCTCGGCCCCCGGTCCCTGCTCCTCCGACTACTTCCGCAGCTCCGCCTCCAACACCTCGTTCACCGTCTTTGGAATTCACATTTCCTTTGCCAGGTTCCCGGCTGGTGTAAGCGTATTCAGCGCTGGCGCAAACACCGGAGTCGCCAGTCGTAGTGAGGAGGGAAAACAGTCGTGCCTCGAGAGTCCCGTAAGCGATGGAGACAGGACAGTCTGAGAAGGAGGATATATGACACCATCATTTCGCCGTGTTTGGTGGGGCGTGGGTAGATTGTCGGCAAGTTTGACGAGGCGCATGACGTGCGGGAGTGGTAGAGGCAAAGGTGTAGCTCGTGCTGGAGCGAGCGCTTTACTAGCAGTTGCAACTGTCCACCGAGGGGCTCCATTGAGAAGAATAGGTGTAGGTGGGTGAGCGAAGTGTGGAAAAAGGCCAGATAACGCATGCGGCATATATGGGGTCATTCCACGCGTCAGAGTTCGCAATTCTTGATTGCGACTCACTCTGCAACTATGTCACCAAATCAAGGTCAGTACACTGTTCCAAGGGAGCCGCAGTCAAAACACTAATAAAAAACTGAACATTCCTCGAAATGCCAGAGATCTCACCGGTCAAAATCGCTGTATACACTACAGTAATGGATAGAGTAGTAAGCCGACGCTGATGTCGGGGTAGCCAATCGTTAGGGGACGAGAGAGGCGAAAGCGGCGGCACAAGCCACGAACCAAGCTAGTCGGCGGTGGGAAGTGTGGGACTGTGTGTGCGTGATCAGCGGTGTGGGTACCCAAACCGATCCCGATGCCGTGATAATCAAACCTCAGGTGACGAACACGGTTACCGTGGCGGAAATAGCGGTCAGGCACGCCGTCGACCGCCGATAAAGAGGACGCCGTAGCGGGAAGCAATATGGCTGAGCCGGTGTTGATGACGCGTCGGGTAATCATGAATTGATGAATGAGTAGGTGGTATCGAGGGATCCGGGTAACGATTGCGCTGGAAGTTTGAGGTAACAGCTGCCGTAGCTGCAAACGGATGATAGAGCCTATGCCGTGGCAGGCAACCGTGAGTGGTGACGGGGGTTGGTTGGGCTGCTAGAGGTGATGAACAACCGCAGAGGCTAAAGAGGGTGATTGCGGTAGCGGGTTCCATTGCAGACGACTAGGTAACCAAAGCTATGCCGGCTCCATGGCAGGAAGATATGAACTTGTGATGGCTATTATTGCTGTGGTGGTATTGGTAGTAGAGTGCGGTGGTGAGAAACCACGTCCTCGACAGCTGAGGAGGTGTGTGGTGGTAGGTGCCACGACACAAAACCAGGTATCCAAACCAATACCAATGCCGTTGCGGGCGGGAGCCATCGTTGGGGACTGCATCACCAAAACACGTGGTGGGTACATATGGGGTTGTGAAGGTGATTGTGGTGGTAATTGCGGGGTCAAGCCCGTAGCCGCCTAGCGAGCGTGAGTTAGTGGGCGCCTTCGCAGGGGACCGGGTAACCAAACCAATGCTGCTGTCGTGGTGGGCAAAACCGATCTGGAGAAGCAGGTGGTGTGATAGTATCACCGGTGAACCACGCCCGACGCTTCCATGTACAGAGATGCGGGGTGTCATTTTCGAGGACGGGGTCACCAAACGGGTAGTAGGAAAACGTGAGGTGTGGAGTGAAGGGGTCGTAGTGGTAGCACCGAGGAGGCAAGCCCGTTCCCGAGGCATAGTTGTATCCGTCGAAGTAGACTGCATCGCCAAACAATTGCTGATACACCTCGTTAGCGGACCAAGTGGTGGAGAGGGAGGTGGCACTGGAGGTAGTACCGACGAAACTCACTGCCGGATGCCACGGAAGTTTGAGATAATATTTGCTGTTGGGGAAGCCTTGTTGGACAAACCGATGGCGAGGAGACCCAGTAATTACAGGCGAGCCATCTGCTGGTAGTCACGCGGAACAAGCCTGTGACCGCAGTGGAAGTGTGAGGTACCGGGTGCCGCAGCGGCAGAGGCAAGTGACGATGCTGATGCCAATTAGGCCACGTGAAACTGGAATGCGGAGGCGTAGCGGTAGGTGGTAGTTGCAGGGAAAGGACCGTGACCATCGAGGAAGAGTGAGGTTGCAGCTGCCGTATCGCGGAAGCGGTTGGTGGAGACGATGTCGCGGAGGTCGCGAGTTATTCAAGACGCTGACAGGGAGGCCAAGGAATAAGAGTAGAGGCGTCCGGCGGTAGTCACTCGGAACAAGCTCGTGACCGCCATACTGATATGAGGTAGCTGGTGCGGTAGCGGCGAAGGCAAGTGACGATGCTGGTACCAATTAGATACCGCCAGAGCGGGGGGCGGAGGGGCAGGGTATTGTGGTAGTAGCGGTGGGAAAGACCGTGACCATTGACGAAGAGTAAGGCAGCAGGTGCGGAATCGAGATACCGGTAGATAAGGCGGAGCCATGGACGTCGCAGGTATTCGTGAAATGGAGGAGCAGGAGAAGGTGGTACTACAGGGAAAATGCCGGCGAGCGTCGAGGAAGTTCCAAGTACTAGAACCCGCCTGGGTGTGATGGAGTGGCCGTGGTATTGACTGCGCGCACATAAGTGCAGGGGTCAGTTACCAGTGTCGTCCATCTGTTGCGCGAGCTTGTGATGGCCGGGGTATCAGTTTTGCACCTATTACCCAGCTGAGATTGCGGCGAACGCCAACAAAAGTGAAAGGTCTATGCCACGCCTGATGAATAACGACACAAAAGGATGGTGGGGTCAAGAGAGAATGTGCGGGTGTTGTCGCTACCCTAGGATTTGCTGATTGTGTCGGGCGAGGATGATATACAGGAGGTACCCACCCGGCTCAACGGCTCGTTATGTACCCAGAATTGGCCGACTAATCCCCAGCAAAACGTATGCATGTCTTTACATTCTATGCGCCGCTGTCTTGGCAATTGCGTTGCGCCCTGACTGTATTTGTACTAGCGCAAGACCGCAGCTCCACTAAAACTTGCTGTTCGAACTGGCCACTTCTCCTCTCACAACCACCACCCCCGCTCAAAGCTCTCCTTCCGTGCCGATACATGATTGCAGCAACTCTGGCCACACTTCCTTTTCCTCCTTCACGCTTCACACTTCGGATTGCTTGTTCTCTGCTGCATCTATCTCTCGCCACCTACACTCCAACCATCCCCTGCTTGCGACCATAATCTCTCACCATGGCGACCGTCATAGCCAACAAGCGGGTGCGTTGTCAACTTTCGACCCTAAGTTTCTTGTGGGCTCTCTTACTTACTCTTGTTGTTATCCTTAGCTGCAATCCGAATACAAGGCTATCGCTGCGAACCCGCCGCCGTACATCCGCGCGCACCCCTCGGATTCCAATATCCTCGAATGGCACTATCTACTTGAGGGCCCACCCGCCACGCCGTACGAGGGCGGTCAGTACTGGGGCAGACTCATCTTCCCCTCCGAATATCCCTTCAAACCCCCTACGATCCTCATGATCACGCCGTCCGGGCGTTTCCAGCCTTCGACCCCACTGTGTCTGTCGATCTCAGACTTCCACCCCAAGACCTTTAACCCTGCATGGGAGGTGTCGACGATCCTGATCGGGCTGCTGAGCTTCATGACCAGCGAGGAGACGACCATGGGTAGCATCGGCGCGAGCGAGCGCGAGCGTAAGCTGCTTGCGCAGAACAGTCGATGGTGGAATTCTACCGGTGGTGGAAGCGCGGTCCGCCTCTCGAACGGGTCCATAGTTCATGCGGCAGCCATGATGCCTGACTGGAAGGCGGAGCTCGGCGACGCGGGCGAGTGGTTTCGCAGCGAGTGGCCTGGTGACGACTTCGAGAATTGGATGTGGATCAACCGCAACAAGATCGATGTCCTGTCGGGCTGCATCCCGGTCGCCGCCGAGGTGGAGGAGCAGGCGGTTGTGAGGGAGAGGGCTGCACCGGCTGCTGGTATCCTGGCAAGTGGCGGACCTGGCCCCGGTGCTGCTAGAGGTGAGGGGTGGTTGAAGCGACACCGCCTTGTGGTTGGACTAGTGGTGATGGTAGGCTACGTGTTGCTTTCCAGAGCCATCGAATCGGGAATGGCGACCTGGCGGTGGTCGTAGCTATCGCTGGCGTGTCCATGAGCACATCGTCTGCTGGTGACCGATGCAGCTCTGGGGGTTGAGGATTCCGTTTCGTATCTCGTTGTGTATCTCACTGAACAGTTGCCTGGTCTTTCGATGTTACCATGCTGCTATTTCCGTTGGGCTCTGTTTCGTTTTCATTTTCACCTTAGTCCGACGCATTTTTTTCTCCTGTGGTGTGCGGTTTTCTTTTTCGCGTTCCGTATTTATTACCCGTGCTATCTTAGGTGTGTTCCTTGCGTTGGTTTTGCGATGCGAGGCTTTTACCGGTTACGTTTGTGGGGACGACGAGTGCAGTGCATGACCGCAGCGGGATAGCCGCGCTTCTGTCCATCCGCGGACTGCATCAAGCCGGCCGGACTCGTGCCTCTTGTTCGTTGCTTGTACATAACAGCTGATGAGTCGCGATACCTTGCCTCAGAAAACGAGGCTATGCCTCCACCTTGCCCCGTGATGAATGTCTGATCACACAGAGATAGGACATGTTTCGATCTCATTCACTCTTCCCTGCCAGCTGAATGCCATTCACAACCAGCGAGTCGGACTCTAATATTGCCTTCACCAATCGCAGCTCGGAGCCCAACTCTTACATACTTTTCTCACCACCAGCTTGCCGATCAAATTCAGAAGCACACCACGCTCTGCGGGTAATCTCACCGCACCCACGGTATAAGTTTTTTTTTTTTTGTTTATTCATTGCTCGCATGCGACCTATGGAGATGATGGCGAGAATATACAGTCCGTTTCCTGTCCGCTGTCCGCGCAGTGGCGGCTCGTTGCAAGCACCCCTTTGCCCTCCGCCCAGGCCTGTCCCAAGACGAAGCGCTGCATCGCACCAAGGAGACCACAAAGGGAACGCGAAACTGAGAAAATCGAGAGAGTACGACAAAGGAAAGGACGCAGGAAAGGAACCCCATCTACGCCGCCCCTGCGGTCGCCACGTGGTCGGGTGTGGGCAGGAACAACGGAGATCCCCCCAGCGCCAGGCTCCTCGGCCCCCGCTCCCTACGCCTCCATCCACTCCCGCACCTCCATCTCCGACACCGCGCTCACCGCGTCCTCTTCTGCCTCCGCCGGTACCCTCCTTCCCACATCCGTAGAGGAAAGGAAGTCCAGCACCTCCCGGCTGCACCCCGCATCGGCCAGGAGGTCGCGCGCCTTCCACCTGTCCTTCCACCTCCCCGTCTCCTTCTTAACCTCCGCCCACACGATCTTCTGCTGCGGCTTCCATTCGGGGCACTCCTTGAGGAGGCGGTCCCGGGTCTGCGTTCGGTAGCGGCACAACCAGCACTGGTCGGCTCGTCGTCCAGTTCAGATACTGCCCGGTCAGGCAATGCCCCGTCTTCAGCTGATAGAACCGAGGGGCGAGCCTCTTGGTGCTGTTGGCTACTGCGCCGTCGGGCTTTTGGCTGTCCGGCATGCGGTACTTCTTCTTAGAGGTTCGGCCCCTACCCATTGGCGTGCCTCCGCCCACTTCTTCTGCGAGATCTCCCGCTTGAGGTTCGCCAGAGACCGGGGGAGCGGCGTTGGGCGGGCCTCCGTCCGGTCCGAGAAGCTCAACCATTCTACCCCGCGGGGGTCTGGCTCCTCCGCTGCGATATTCGCCCATTCGTCAGCCTTTTCGTTGCCGGCGATCCCCTTGTGCGCCGGGCACCGTGGGATCTCGATGATGAAGCCTGGCTTCGCTCTTCGCAGCGCTGCGAGGTGCTTCCTGGCCTGCCGCGCGTACTGCTGGCCGGGGCCGGGTTCGCCCGACGCCATCCGCCTGATTGCTGCCTGTGCGTCTGTGAAGATCGTGATTCGGTCCGGCGTGGCCGGTCTTCGCCAGGCCGATTCAAGTGCCCTAGCGAGGGCGCCGCACTCCGCGTCGAGGGTTTTGTCAGAATAAGGTGGCGTCCGGAGATGAGGAGGCGTCCGGACATGAGAGATGAGGAGGCGTCCGGACATGACTGAGTCCCCGAGCACCGGCTCGGGGGGGGGGCAGTCTTCCGTCCTTTGTCCCGACGGCCTTCCTGTATATAGAGAGATCTTGTGCCCGCATAATACTGTAATACAATCAGTTCACAATCTTCACGTTTATAGATCCATATATTCCAACAGGTTATGAGCCCGGATTGAACGCTCTGCTAATCCGATACCCATCGATAATCGTACCCGCCGTACCTGCCGCTTTGCGCCTCGCCTCTGCGTCTCATCCGTGCATTCTCGTTTTTTAAGGCTTAACTTTTTGGAGCCGCGTCGCGTCCGACAACACCGCCAACCAGACAACGCGTCACTAACCTCGGCATAGAGGGGCCTACCAGCCAACGCGACTGCCCAGACTTGAGCCTTGCGCATTGAACGGTGCAACCATTCATCAGTCAGCATCACTCGGTTGTCATCCGAGCGAAGCGTTGGCCTGCTAGCTGAAGGACCTTCGGATACGGCGACCCCACGAGCAATTGCACGAGCAATTCCACCAGTGATCTCACAAGCGATCCCACAAGTGATCCTACAAGCGATAATACGAACGATTCTACAAGCGATCCTACAAGCGATTCTACGAGCAAGCCTATGAGACCGAGCGGTCCGGTATTCGGGATCGCTTCTTTGGTTCCACCCAATTCCTGGCGAACGGCGAGTCGGTTCGTGATCTATTCGACAACCGAATAATGTGAAGGCAGAGTTGTAGTCCTGGCTAAGGATTTCCCAAACGCGTGCTGCAGAATCGATTTCGTTCGCGGGAGGACTTCGGATGAAGGTTCGAATCGTGGGTTCAACCGATACATAGGTGGATCGT
>Ga0307516_10004965_pt1 | contig 16153 bp, 21 predicted proteins | sample 19_EM_MG_FD_203310 | JGI IMG/M metagenome (GOLD analysis project Ga0307516, IMG submission 203310) | Populus trichocarpa ectomycorrhiza microbial communities from riparian zone in the Pacific Northwest, United States - 19_EM | ecosystem: Host-associated > Plants > Roots > Unclassified | place...
GTAAGTTGGGCTCGTGGGGGGGGGGACGGGGGGAGTGGGTTTCGGGGGCCCCCCCCCCCCCCCCCCCCCCCCCCGGATTTTCAACTACGGGGCTTAGACACAGCAGTCCCAGCTTTGCCTGGGCATGCTAACGGCATTAGCTCTTGACGGTCATCCGTGATGGGCTCTGGTAGACTCCGCGGGTGTCCGTTTATGTAGTGTACCCCGTGTGATATGTGCTGTGCGCTGCCGCTGCCGTAGGTACATACCCATCCACGGCGGCGTTCCGCACGAATGTGTGCCGTTGCGTCGTACCGGCCAAGGCGCAAACGGCCCGGGAAATCGCCAATAGGGGACCCGGTCAGGCGTCGGGTCCTACTGCTGCCACGGTGCGATCTAGCACTGTCAATTCTAGAGGTTTCCGCAACGTGCGGGTATCTATGGGTTTCCAAACCCCCACGGTGTCGTAGTATATCACTCGGGTCTTTGCTCTTCTTGCATTCTCTCGTGGCTTCGCCTTCGATTCATGAAGCATCATCATCATCGCCTTCGATACAAGGCTGCACCCATCTGCATGTTCCTACTTACTCAATTGCGTGAGACCTATCTAGACCATGGCCGTCGCACTGCACGATGATTCCGAGAATAACAGCAGAGCTGGGGTAACCACGTAAGCGCTGCTCACCCGCTCACCCGCTGTCCTCCCTCCCTTCCTCTCTCTCTCTCTCGGTGGGGCTCGGGAGAAGATGGTATATATATATCGCTAAGATATGTACGGATGCCTCTTCCACCCCTACCCCACAGCTACCTACTCGGACAGACAAAAAGAAGGGGAAAAAAGATAGATGAAACGGATCAACGAAACAGGTATCTACGAGCCTACACTCCGCCCAATGCACAAAACACACTAACGCGAGAACATCCAAAAGAAAGAGAGAGAGAGATGGCTGCACAATAAGGGACGTGAATAGATTAGATTACGCATGGAGGTGACTAGCCAAAGGTACATACGCAAACAAGAAAGAATCTCAAACACAATGGATTGGGAAAAAGATAGACCCCGTCTAGTTGGCTGATTTGGTGCGGTGTAAAATGTTCGCTCCTCCCCCCGCCGTCTCGTTCCCTCCACACGCTTTTTGCGCAAACAACTATTCCCTTTCTCTAAACCCATCATGTCGTCAACCATTATCATCGTGTGAGTAGCCTTTAATAGGTGGATGTTTGTTAAGCGTCGGCGCTGCGGCCGCGCTTATGCAGTATACCGCCCTTCTTGCCGAGGGCTTTCCTCAGGCCTTTTGCGCTCCAGCGCCCCTTCTCGATGGAAGCGGCGCTGCCACTCCTTTTGAGTCCAGCGGCGGATGACTCCCCTGCATTGCCGGGAGTGGACGCGCCCGACGGCAGGCTCTCGAGAAGATCCTCGGCTTGCCTAGTGGCCGGCGTGATCTCAGTAGGTTCCAGGGCTGGTGTGGCACCGATGGCACGCTCCGATTCGGAATCGTCCGATACCGCGGACGACGTGGAGGAAATCATTGGTGTGTTGTGGCTCTCTTCTAGACGCGCTTTCGCCTTTTGGACCTTTTCTGCCCGGATCTGCTTGTTCCACATGCTTTTGTACCGTCCGCTGAGGGCTATTAGTTCGTCGTGCGTGCCCGCCTCGGCCACCTTGCCTTCATGGATGCAGATGATCTGGTCCGCGGCGATGATGGTGGAGAGACGATGGGCAATTACGAGCATGGTGCGGCCCTTCGCCAGCTCCCTAAGCGCTGCCTGAATGTGCTGCTCCGTCTCCGAATCGAGAGCCGCAGTGGCCTCGTCCAGAAGGATGATCTTCGGATTCTTGAGGATAGTGCGCGCAATAGCAACACGCTGCTTTTCTCCTCCAGAAAGCCGAAGCCCACGCTCTCCCACACGAGTGTTGTATCCGTCCGAGAAAGTAAGAATTTTATCGTGAATACTGGCGGCTCTGCACGCATCATATATCATCTCATCCGAGACCTCGGGATTCGCGTATCTCAGATTGTACATGAGGGTTTCGTTGAACAGCACGGTGTCTTGAGGGACCACGCCAATGTGCTCTCGCAACGAATTGATCGTGATATCTTCAACATTGTGGCCATCAACCTCGATGGAACCGCCCTGCGCTTCGTAGAACCTGAACAGCAACCGAAGAACAGTGGTCTTCCCTCCACCTGATTCTCCGACGAATGCAGTGGTGGTACCGGGCCTGCAAAGAAAGTCGAGTCCTTTTAGGGCCTGCTTGCGGCTATCGTAGGAGAATTCGACATCCCTGAACCTTATTTCGCCATTACAGGTCTCCAGTTTCTCGGCACCTGGCTTGTCGACAACGGTTGGCTGCTCCTTGAACTAGACAGGATGTCAACAAAGATGTCTCGTAGGCGAAAGGGCGATTACCCGCTCGGCACCTACCAGTTCCAGCATGCGTTCCGAGTTTATCATAGAAGACTGAATACTCCGGTAAAACGTGCCGAAGAAATTGAGCGGGCCCTATCCGACGAACCCGCGTCAGCGTCGTGTACTGTAACACCGCATCCAAAATAAAAAGGAATAAAAAATCAACAAGCTGTCTCACCTGCAGCTGGGCGAGGTATGCCAACAGTGCCACAAATCCTCCAACCTTGATATCACCCTGGTTCACTTGGTAGGCGGCGAGGAAGCAGGCTACCAGCAGTCCGAGGGTGAAGACGACGTTCTGCGATACGTTCATGACATTGAGCGACAGGAGCACTCTATACTCCGCCTTCTGGTACGCCTTGACCGCATTCCTGTATCGTCTAAATTCATAGTCCTCAGCATTGAAGTATTTGACCGTTTCGTACGCAATCATGGAATCGTTCTTGACTGCGTCCTCCTCTCGTGACATGTTGACCATATCACGGCGAATATCGGCACGCCATTGCGCCATGCGCACTGTGAGGTAGAGGTAAACGAAGGTGACGATGGCGACGATGAGCGCGTAGTACCTAAACACTTGTCAGCACGCCCGAAATCGCCGTTATCGGAGCAGCGGTGTCCCCTACGCATCGAACTTGACCATGAAATACGCAATAGCCACGGCCAAGTCCACCAACATTGGTACGACCTGGAACGACACTTGCTCGAGGAAATTGTTGATAGCATTACCCTTGCTGAGGGCACTGATAACTTCTCCCGTCTTCTTTCCCAAGTGGAAGTCCAGGGACAGGGAATGGACGTGCTCGAAAGCCGAGGTCGAAAGCGCCTGGTACGAATACTGGCCGATCGGAATCCATAGCGCACTTCGAGCTGCGCCGAGCAATCCCATATTACCCTGTAGGAAGCGGTACATAATGTACAACAGAATCTGGTCCCACGGAAGACGCGCTAGAGGATTGGTCAGCTGAAATCATTCACCACACCAAGATGATTTGACTAGTGCACTTACACGGGCCATCCTCGCCACTCAGGATGTCGGTCACCCGCCCCAACTGGTGCGGCACCGCGACGTTGATTCCACGTTGGAGCGTTACCAAGACGAAGCAGAGAATCATCACGATCTGCAACCGCCGATCGTTGCTGGGCCACAGGTACGGGAAGAAAATGGCATAGCCCCTCAAGTATTCCCACCAGCTCTGCTTCCCAACGTTCGTTCTCCGGGCCCACCCAGCAGGAGCCTTTGCCGAGGCTTCCGGAACACTGGGGATGGAGCCATACTCTGGCTGTTCGCCGTCGGATCCGGCGCCGCTTCCGTTCGCAAGTAGTCCGGTTGTCTCCTCCGCCTCGCCTTGCTGAGCAGTCGGGCTGGGGCTGCTGGGGATCACGATCAAGGCAAGATACAAGAGGATCAACGTCAGCAGGATGCAAGTCCGCAGCATGTCGATCGAGATATCCAAGATCTCGAAAGACCCCCATGTGATGTGGTGCTTTCCTCCTTGGTGCTTCTCCCGCTGGTGCGCAACGTATGCCGTAATCCTTGTCACCACCAACAGAATCTCGCCAGCGAGTCCAAGTACCCAGGCGAAGAAATGCGGAAACGTAGGATTGAGCCGGGAATCGATCTGCGAGATCAGGAGCAGCGCGTACGTGAAGAATCGGGCGACGTTGGAGATCTAGCGGAGGAACACAAAACACGCAAAACACACACAGGTCAGCCAACACGCACGCAAAAAACAAGTTTGCAGTTAGTCCCCAGAGAGGAGCGGGATAGTCGCGCACCACGTAGTCCTTGCCGCACCACCAGCTGTGGTCGAGCAGTGTGTGCAGGATGACGTTCGTAGCATTCGCTACAAGCGTGGCCAGAACACCTCCCAACAGCCAGTTCATGAACGCCTTGCGCAGGTCGCCCAATCGCTTCAGATCCGACTCTTCATGACCCTGTACTCCGCCGGGAAACCGTGCAGCGAGCCGGCCGAACAACGTCGGCCCCGACCGCTTCTTGCGCCCCTTCTTTTTCAGCGCCCGTTCGTTCTCGTAGATGCCGTTCACCGGCGGCGGTGTTGGTTTCGACGATTCCGAGGTTGCGATCCCCCACGTGCCGAGGGAGATGGTGAAGAAGAAAAACAATACTAGAGGGTAGTAGTACCGGGTGTAGCGCAGTATCGGTGAGGAGCTGACGTCGTTCAAGGGCGGAGAACCGCTGGGCGGACCGCCCACTGTTTCCATGGCGGTTGTTCGCTGTAGGAGCCGAGTATCACTGCTGCGTTAACCGGCTGGTGTCAAGGAAGACCGCCGCGCTGTGACGTGATTGGGTGTTGTGGTTTGTCGTGGGTCGTTGGCAGTTGTCGGCGAGACCAAGAAAATTGCCTGGAGGTCGCAAGCGCGGGGCGGACGAGCAGAACAGACGAAAACCCAGCAAATTCCGGACACGGCCAGCCTAATTAAGTACTTTCTCGTCCGTCGCCCGCCCGTGAATGATGTATGTAGGTGAGCAGGTGGTATCGGCGGAGAGCAGGATGTGGTGCGCCACCGAACCGAGATCCCCCAGAAAGAGCCTATGTATAGATCACTTCTGGACGCCCTTCCTGATATAGATATGTAGAGCAGCATTCCATCTACTCCAGCTAACTACTTTCCGGAGCCAGGGAGACGGGTGCTAATGTTTTTTGGTGTGCGACTTGGGAGCTGACGGGGGAGTTACCTGTACATAGATATGTCGATAGTATCTAGCCACCCACATCACAACGGCCACAAGACCCAACAAGCGCAGCGGCAACTTGCGTTCAATTTGCCTCAGCCTGTGGTTTTTTTTTCTGTCCGGGATTGTTGCTGCGCCTGGCAGTGTCGACGGCGACGGCGACGGCGTGCGGAATTGGGTTCTACTCGCCTGCACTCACCGGTTAGAGTGCGTGCCCAATTACACGCCCGCCCTTTCGGCGGCGGCGAATCGGCGGCGCGCAAACCCCTCACCCGTCCACTATCTACGGCATCGGCGCCGAATAGAAGGGAAGTCGCACGGACTGGAGGGCGGAGAATGTGCAGCCGACGTTCTGGATGCGGTAGCCAGAGAGCACTGTCCGGGCCGTATCTACAGAGTGGAGGCGAAGGCGAATTGGACACCGCGAGACGAGGGTTAGATACATATGCCGAGGTTTCTGCAGGGAAGTCAGAGTTACCTGCTCTACCTGGTGCTGCGCTCTGACTGACTCGGTAGATATCGGTGCAGAGCGGTTGAACTCGACGCATCACTGGGATGGTACATAGGTAGTTAGGCTTTTGGGACTCGGCAAGCACCCGCTTGCGCAGGACTCGTTGGGGAGCTGAAGCTTAGCAAGGCATTCGGGCCTCCGATAAGGCGCCGATCTTATCAGATCGTCTGGTGGGGGGGACCTAGATGATCAGATAATGCCAGATGCCTACGGCGCGCACGCTGGTGGCAACGCGCTGAGTCGCGGCCAGTTGGGAAGGCGCCCACGTGGCTGTGTCTCCGCGAAAAGCCCGATTCCAACCCGTGGGAGAGGTCTCCAGATAGCGCCTGTGTACGCGCGTGTTGCCACTCCATTTGCCGTTCGTGCAAACAGGATCTTCAGGATCCGTCGTGAACATTCACCCACGACCCACCGCCGGGGCTCCGGCCAAGACTCGGACCGGTCACTGCATGTGCACGCCCCGAAAACTGCAGTCAGCCGGCGTAATCTTGCTATGTACGTAGACACGCAACTGCCTATATAGAGTTCGCGATGCGTACTGACTTATGTATGTAGGTACTTTACGGCGTGAATATTTAACTATCCGCAAACGCACCCCACCGGCCCGCTGCCTCCAGCTTCCAGCTTCTGTGCACGCGCACGCACGTTCGTGTTTCATACATATCTCTGCGGAGCGGGATCCGCAACTCCGCTGGGGCGCTGCTGCACACCGGGGAGAAACCCCCACTCCACCGGCCGGGGGCTTTCCGTCGATCGCACGTCCGGACATCCAGGCGTCCTCCAAAACCTGGTGTGGACTCGCCATTGGCGGCCGGAGCCGCAATCCGGACGTGGGCGGAGATCTGGAGTCGCTGATCGGCGGCTGCTGTGCGGCGACGGAGGGAGTGAGGGCCGCGTCGGTGGGGACTCGGCCGACGTTATCGATCATGCGGTGGATACGCGATCGAGTCGGGAGGCGTGCGTCCTGTCACGTGACGGAGGCGGACGAGCGGCTCGTGAGACGCGGAATTGCGGGTGGACATGCCACGCTGGGGGTGGATTCCTAGGTACATAAGTACCTACCGGGTATGGAGCATGCACGAGTAACGTGTAACTAACAGGTATCTCGAGGTAGTGCAAACAAGCAATCGATCCATGTCGTGGCACGCGGTCGACAACCGGTTGCTGCGTATAAATAAAACACCAAGGGAAATAAACAGCCACGGATACGAACCGCCGGCATCGTCGAGGATGACGATATGCTCCCGCGATGTCCCGGGGACCGGTGCTTATTCGGTGCGGAGACGGCGGGCGAGTGATCTTTCGTGACACTCCCACCGGGAGCCGGGGTGGGAGCGGTGATTGGAGCTCCGCGGGGCAGCAAACGGCCCTGCGCGCAACGGAGGAAATCAGCTGGGATCGACTGCGCAGATGAAGTAACAAAATCGAGTGCTCGCCGGTGCGGCGCCCCCCTACAGCTCTCGCGTCCGCAGACCCGTTACTATGCGTCAGCTCTGACGGCAGGCGGCTAAGCGCAGCTAGACGGCCGATGGATGGGGAGCAGAGCGGGAAGGCCTTTTTTTCCTGGTTTATTCAATACTCACATGTGGCCAGTTTAATCATGGTGGGCCTGACTCGGAGAGCTAGGATCGGAGAAGATGAAGGTAATTTACACACCGAAGGGCCCGAAAAGCCATTGAACCCCTATGCCCCCCACAACTGCGAGAATCGTGTTTCATCGAGCTCCGACACGTTGAGAGCAGATGACCCAAAACTCACGTAGTCCTCTTCTGTTGCCGTGCCCCGACTAGGGTAGGTGTAGGCTGTTGAAGAAAATGGGAATAGGTGTAGGTGGGCCGCAACAATGGGGACGGGGGTGCTGGCTCTTGAGTCCGAACTTCCAAGAGACCTTACCCGCGAAAGTGCGTTTCCCAGTCCACCGATCCTCCCCCCCGCGCGCATCGGCGCATCTCCATGCAGAGCGGGTTTTTATGGCTTCTCGGGCCCATAGCGGAAAGGACCTTCGCGCCCGCCAAGACCGCAGCTGACCGAGCCACAGTTGATGATCCGGCCCGTGGGGGGGCTGAATCTTTCCTACAACTAGTAGAGGGGGGTCGTCTCCTTCGGCGAACCCCCGGAGGGGGGGTAACGAACAGCGTGGATGGCGGATGGAGTCCGGAAGAGTGACGTTATGTAAGTAGTAATGGATGCCCTGCATCCGGTAAACTCAACTTCCCGACTGCCAACGGTTGCAGCTGTATGTCGAATCGTTAGACGCATAGGTAGGTACATCGCTCGATTACTTGGGTTTGAGTGCTTTTGCAGAACAGCAGCATCATGCGGTCTTGAAGACACGTGCATGCAGCTATCCCACTGCAGTCGTGATATTGCGATGTTTGGGTGAATTGTGAATCATGAGTGTTCCGCCACCGTATGCACGGAGATGTCGAGGCAAGGGTGCAGAACTGCCACGACATCCGCTCGCTCGGACTCACAGCTCCGCACTCACACGCCGTGCAGCTCCACACCTATGTATGTTTCCCTCCCTTCGATAATTGGTAACTACTGTACATACAGATATATGTATAGCTGTACGGCTGCGATCGCCTGCCCGCCTACCGCATCCTGCATGCATGTGATCTACTTATGTAGGTAGATACACATGACCTGTCAAAACTCTCCGGTTCTACCTGTCGAGTGCTGTGGGGCGCGCTGCACTCTAGATAGACACTCTATTACTTCAAACCCGCTCGCCAGGATGCAGGATCACGTCGGGAAAAGCTCCAGCTCGGACGGAGACGGAACGGTTCTCGCCTAGATAGCCATCGGAGATGGCGAGAATCTGCCACGTTCTGTATGTGTAAAGTACATACATATGCGGCGTACAAAAAATTCCTCCGTTGGGCCTGGGGCCTAGGTTTTCGGCTAGTTAGGAACAGAGTAGATAGGGAAGGGGGGGGAGAGGGGGGGGGAGGGAAAAACAAAAAGTCGAAAGCCCCACGCGGGGGTCGAACCCGCAGCCTTAAGATTAAGAGTCTTACGCTCTACCGATTGAGCTAGCGAGGCTTTCTATGAAATCAGGCTTGCTCACCGACTATAAGAGTTGTGTTTTAGTGAGCTGGCCTTGCACTGCACACTCACTCACTCAACGCGCTTGCGTCCTTCCGCCCGTCGTTGGCCCACGTCAGCTCGCACATGTGTGTGAGGGCGCCGTGTAGAGTACTCACCTGGAGAAGCGTTTCACGGCAGACGCAGCCCGGTGTGTCGCCGTGATATACGGCGAATCCTCACAGCCCACCGCACGTCACCGCAGAGCGACGTGGTTCTAGCATCCACTCCGCTGCTGGTCGCCCGCAGTGCTGAGGCTGCGCACCCGCCGCCGTACACTCCTGCATAGGCTCGCATCCTACGTACCTCACTAGGTGGTGCTTGTGGTTCCTGACCGATACTCAGTGGTTGCATATCTATTCCCATTAGGGCTACTAGCGTGAAAGCTTGGCCACTGCGGCTTCAAAGAGGGGAGAAGAGGCGCGGGGTCCTTCCAACGCCACCGTCCCAAAAAAAAGCGAGTGGAGCAGGACCACGAACGATCAGGGGGACCCACAGCTGACAGCCATCGAGACAAGTCGACTTGCTGCTGCTGGGCACGGATCTCGTTACGTCACGAAGATGCTGTTCGCTCGAAACTTTGTTCGACTCAACTGGTTCACGGAGATCCGTTTAGGTTTAGATATCTACTGCTAATTGTGCAGAGTGGCAAGGAATGATTTGAGGCCTTGGGATTTCTGGGGTTCTTTCTCCCCCCCCCAGGTTTCCGTGGTTAAAACGGACAAATAGCGTACATACGTATGTAGAGTAGAAGACAGTGTTGCTGTTATGTACGGGTTACTTCTTTTTTTTTGGCCGTGTAGGGATCAGGTGGCTACGCAGAGCCAGAGGTGCACAGGCGCGTGTGGCCGGACGGAGATCTTTGCCGATCGTCCTCCCTCCTCCATGAGTCCATACATAGCCAAGAGAGATATATGTACCTCTATGCGCGCATGGAAACAAGAAGGTTCCACAGGCAGACACGCACTGGGATAAGGCAAGAAGGTGGGAAACCCCCATCACCGCGTGCGCAAGACGGAAGGAGATTTTTTTTTTGTCAAAAAGGATATTAACACTCAGCCGATTCTAATTCTATCCGCCGGCGTAGGAAGCGATGGTCCAAGAGCAGAGAGCAAAATGGAGAGGAGAAACTCCCCCGGAAACCCAAGGGGGAGAGGAAACAACACCCGGAAACCCAAAACCCGCAAACCCCAGCAAGACGGACTCTACTCCCGCCTAAGACCATAGGGAAGTGATATATATATAAAAAAAAAAAAAAAAAAAAAAACGCCACGCGCCCCAGAGTGTAGATGTATAGACAAAACAAGTGACCCTTCTTCCTCCCATGCGTGCAGCAAAGGCCTTCTCGGTGAGCGAGAATCCGTGCATCTGCATCGTACCGATTATTTACAGTGTCCTATCCGCTTAGTAGGCGGCGGACATTCTCCTTCCCATCAACCGGCCCAGGCCGCCATCCAGCTCGCTCTCGCGACAGAGAACGGACATCTCCTCGACGATCCTCTTGCCCCAGACCCTCTGGAAAGCGATCTCCTCGGGAGAGCTCCTGGGACGGGCGCGTTTGCGGTCCTGAGGCGTGCTCGGAGTGCTGAGTCGTGTGGGTGGCTGCTGGAGGTATTCGTCGACCTGCATCTCGCATTCGAAGATGCCCTCGTCGTTGACGTCGCCGCCGCGACCGCTAGTGCTTCCGACGTATCCCTCGGGGAAGATCTTCTGTGGCGGGGGCGCCTTGGGAGCGGGGCGGATGTCGTCGTCCTCGTCCTCGCTCCACATGAACTCGTCGACACCGTTAGTGCCGCCGGACCCGCCGGACCAGAGGGACCGTTTGTCCTGCTCTTCCAGGTCGATGGCGTCGAGAATGTGGTTTTGCGCCTCGATGGTCGCGATCTGCTCGGCGCGGCGCTTGCGGTCGATGGTCTTCGACGGCGGGGATGCCGACGGAGCGCCGCTGAGCGAGGCGTAGCCGTCGGAAGCGGGAGAAGCGGCAGCGGCGCCCGGAAGGGTGTTGGAGCGTTGCTCCCGGACGTAGCCCAGGACCCGCTCCCAGCGAGCCAACCGCGAGTCCTTGCCGATCTTGGCGACGGCCTCCTTGGTGAGCTTCGGGCGCGGCCTAGCGGAGGGCCTGGAGCAAGGCCTCGACTGCTCCCGCGGGTGTTGGTAGGAGACGAGACTCGGCTTCGGCGAAGGCGAGCCGGCCGGCGGCCGCGAGGAGTAGATGGTGGTGTTTCCCTTCGGGACCGAGTTCTGCACGGGCGAGCCGTGGGGGTTGATGGCCATGCTTGCGGGCGGCGGACTTGCGGGCACACAGAGGCCGGGAGTGTTGTCGTAGGAAGAGGCGGGCGTCAGGACCATGAAGCCGCCAGGAAGCAGGCACTGGGTCGGCGGACGGCCCATGGTGTTATGGGACGGCTGTGGGTGAGGACACGACGGGTCTAAGTAGGGAGAGGTCGAGCCTTGCATGGAGTACAGTGCAGCGCGCGCCGACCTCAGAACATCGGAGCGATAGCGCGCGTCGGAGAGATAGTGCTGCCTGGTGGTGGTGGCCTGTGGAGGTACGGGCGAGGCGGGAGGAGTTGGGAACTGTTGCTGGTGGTGGTTGTGGTGGTTGTGGTGGTGGTGGTGGTGTTGCGGGGTGGGCTGTGCAGCGGCAGATGAGTGCGATGGGGAATGCGAGGCTGAAGCAGCAGTCAGGTGGTGGAGGATCTTCAGCTTTTTCATAGCGTTGGACATGGTGGGCGGGAGGCTTATGATCGGACACTGGCAGCTGGGGTGGTGGGTTGTCGGGTTGGGTTGGGGTTCGGTGGTTGGGGGTACGCGAATGCGAGCTTCGGCCAGGTATGCACGCAAGGATCGTTCGGGACGGGCAGGAAGCGGTGGAGCACGCAGATGTGCGTAGAGGCTTTGGGCGGGGGATGGCTGTGGACAGTCTTTTGCGGCTGGACTGGCCAGAGAAAGATCGGAAGCGGCAGTGGCGGGCTGTCTCAGGGTATTTATGAGCGGGAGCAGTGGTTCTTCTGGCGTTGCGGTTGTGCCGAGGGGGGACGGTTGGGGTGGGGTGGAGTGGGGTGGGGTGGGGTGGGGATATAGCAGACTCCGGAGGCCAGCTGTTCGCGCAGGGGGTGCGGCAGGCAGGCGGCGAGCAGGCGAGTGGGTTGCGCTCTGCTTGCTTCGCTCGTGCGGCGCGCTGCAGCCGGCGAACCACCCGGAGCGACATTCCACTCGCGGCGGACAGGCACCGCGCTGCTAGCGGCGCCGAGTCAGGGCTGGCGGTCCGCGGAATGGGCGACGGGTGCGCGGGCGAGCTCCGGATGCGGGCTGCTGCGTGCTGCGCGCTGCTCTTCCGGGGTGCGCCGCTCGTCTGGGGTGCCGGGTGCTGCGCTCTGGGCTGCTCCGGGTGCTGGTGGCCGCGCAGGGACGCAGGGTGCGCTGCACCCGCCCGCGCTGGTGTTTGGCGGCGGGCGACGTCCCCCACCGCCCGCGCGCCGGCCAAGGCCCGCCCACGTCGCGCGAGCCAACCCCACACCCGCCCCGCCCCCCCGGCCGCAACGAATCGTCGTCGCCACCGCCACTCCCTGCACCGCAGTGAGTCTCCGGCACGGGTTGGAGATACCGTGCGCACACAGCATCGAGAAAACAAAGGCAGCGCGGGTTTGCCGTCGTCCGCACGCCGCCAGCCGCCAGCCGCCAGCCGCCAGCCGCCGCAAGCACTGCGCGATGTCCGGCGTGCCCTCGCCCTCCTCGTGCTCCGCCCTGCTCGTCGCTCGCTCATGTCTGTTTCCGCTCGCTGCACGGGCAATGTCCGTGCAACTCGCTGCCACACGCCGGCCGTGCTGGCCCCAGGCTAGCGTCGCATCCTCGTCGCCTGCCTATCGTGAGAAGTGTCGGTTCGTCCGACGAATCGTCGCCCGGACACGCAGCCACGTAACCGGCATGCCGCTGCAGGATACGTGGAGGAGACGACGAGCGCTCGATTGTTGAGAAACGTCTCGAGATCGTCGAGTGGCCTCCGCGGGGACGGGCCCGGTGGATCGGATTGACGAATAATGGCGCCGGGTGCGATGCAGAGATTTTCCTCCTCGCCGGAAGGTTTTTTTCTTTCTTTTTTTTCTTTTCTTTCTCGTCTTGCGGAGCAGAACAAACGGGATCCCTCGCCAGCCATTTCGCCCTTCCGTCCCCGCAGCCGCTCCGACTCGACCGTGCTGAGGATTCCTCCCCCCGTGGACCGCTCGCCCTTGGCTCCGCCCCCCATGTTTGGGTCCGACAACTCGTCAGCAGCAGTCTACTCTACATAGCAGCGATACGACTCGGACAACCCGAACCGGGAGAACGGGCTCGCAGGGTGCTATACGTGCTGCAGAGGCAGGCGGAAACAGCGAAGAGCATACACACATATTGGCGGCGTGATGCGCGGCCGATGAGATTGGCTGGCTGGCTGGCTGGCTGGCTGGCTGGCATGTCGAGCACGAACACGACACACAAGTCGACGACTGGGGGTGACATTCCAGTCAGTTGTGCGCACTTTCGCTCTCTACGCTTAGCGAAGCTCAGGACTGCCACCCAGCCTCGAATCGCCGCCAATCGCTGGTGCTCTTGGGGGCTTTTTTTCTTCTTCTCTTCTTCCTTGCCTGTCTCTGTCACGGCGGAAAAGAGGCGAGGGAAAAGGAAAGGAACGAAAAGGGAAGAAAAAGAAAAAAAAAAGGAAAAAAAAAGTGTGTTATGTATGTATGTATGTATGTGTGTACAGTTCATCCGGAGTTACCCGTTTGGGGAGCCACCTCGCGCCGTCAGTCGCCAGAAGAAGTACGAGCACGGGTTTGCGCTGGAATGCGATTCTCGGAGCATGCGGCACGATAACGGACTGGAAACGACCGGCCGTCGTTCGAGGGTGTCGATGTGTCAGGCCAGACCTGGGGATGAAGGGAGCAATCGTCCAAACAAAGCTGCTCCGCCCGCACCGGGCTGCTGACGCGGCCATGCTCTGATTCGGAGGAGTCTGCTACCCAACTGGAGTGGCCGTCGTGATCCTCCCCTTCGGCGGCGAGTGGTCCGTTTCCGTTGCCGCCACAGCCAAAGGAACAGCGCAGCACGGAAGCCCTTGCGACTACTGTATGTATGTACTCAGAGTATCTAGCTCTCCAGTCGACGCTAACCGCATCGGACGACGGGCTTTAGTGGCCGCCAAGCCCGGCTGCATCGACGTCGGACCTTCCGGCGATGCTTGGCCCCGTCCTCGCCACAGCGTCATCGACGTCCTCGGAGTCCTGCGGTAGATACAGCTCTCGTCGCCGCCCTCGACCGATCCGATGGCCGGCGACACTCGATCGCGTGGGGAGCCGACTCCCGGAGCAGCAGGGCGAGATTGTCGTCATCTTCGCTGTCACCCCCCTACGGAGACCAAGGCACCATACATCCCACTGTCTTCCCGCCGGAGAGATGTCGTGTCGGCACATACATAGCTACATGGGGATCGCGGATCGTGTCGGTGGGTCCGCCGAAGGACCTGGGGGGCGGTTTCCTTTTTTCTTTCTTTTTTTTTTTTTTTTTTTTTTTTTTTTTGGTGACCGACGAGGACGATCGGGACGCCCCACCCATCTGGAATTACGCTGAAGGGACATGGGTGCTTTCCCATCGAGCTGCCCGACGTGCATGCATACTCTGGAGCAGATATATAGCTACCAATCGGAGGGAGTATTCTCCGGCCAGGTGACGATTCCTCTCCTGCTTCATGTCGTGCTCGCAACGGCCGCGATGTTTCTCCACACGTCCACGCGCAGCACGAGTGCGTGAGCCCGATCGCCAACAACCAGGCGGGACGTGCTCGCGCCGGGTGACGGAGCGCACGAGATTCCGCGCGGGCTTTTCTCCCGACGACGGGACCGAACGCAACGCCAGGCGGGAGGATGGATCCCGTTGAAACCGCACTGCCTCCGGTGCAGTTACATGTATACGTGTCCTCTCTCGACCGTGTGTGTGTGTGTCTGCGTCCGGGGCGTGGGGCACTCCATGCAGTCACGCTCCGCGCGAGGTGAGTATGTAACCAGACGTGCCCATCTTGCTCATCGCGCCCCGCGTGGTTGCCGTCATCTGTTCTTGTTCTTTTTCCGTTTCGGTCCGCACATATCGAGAAGGGGAGGGCGGGGGCGGTGTGTCGTTTGTATGTCGATATCTCACTCCGACCACAGCCGTCCGTCCGTCCGCCCGTCCGTCGACGGAAAAGAAGGAAAATAGAAATGTCTGATCGACATACATACATACATACTTCCCGGGTATCTACCCGTGAATTGGAGCATCATACATATATAGATGGTCGGAAGGGTGTGGTGATGCGTGGAGAAAATGCTTCCTCTTCGGCGGTTGTGATGGCAACGGGGGTCTCGACCGCATGCTGCACACAGCAGGCTTCGAGTGTGTGTGTGTGTCTATCTGTCTGTGCATCTACCTACCTATGTATCTATCACAGATATATGTATACATATATCTACATACCGGGCCCTCGTGGAGGTGTGCATGCATGGATGCGCGCACGCACGTCGGTCCGTCTCCGGCCAGCGTCGAGTGAGGCGGCGTGCGGTTTGCATGTACTCTGGCCAGCTGCGTGCGCACTCTACGTATGTATACCGGCGCCGTCCGGATTGGAATGCCCGCCAGAGCTGGCAGTACTCGCACACATCTGCCTCGATACTCTACATACATACATCATGTGGAGCGACGTGGTCATGCTGCGAAGCGAGCGCGAACCATCTAGATATCTACTTGCATACTATAGCATCAAACCACCTAGATAAATACACTGCATAGATGGATACATATTATCTAGTTATACATACATAACGTTACATATGCCGGATATCCAGGCGTCGTCGTGACGTGACGACATGCTACATCATAGATAGCACTCTCTGCGTTCAGCTGCAGGGGAAAGGGTTCTGCTCGCCCCCTTTCTCTCCCTCTTGGCTTCCGTTCCTTTTTTTTTTCTCTTGAGAGTAAGTACATACATTTTTAATTTCGTGGCTGGGAGGGGGCAAGAGTCGGTCGATTAGTCACGCCATGTCGCGCCACATTCCGTCGTCCTCTTTTTTCCTCGCTTGGCCACTTTCCGGCTTCACCCGGTTGCCCACCACCACTCTGCCGATAGATAGCGCGATCACCGGCCGCTCTCCTCCTCTCCTCCCCCCCCCCAGCAGTCCTTCGAAACGCCATGGAACACGGACGCGCCTGGCCAAGATCTGTCTTCTCTTTCTTCTGGCTCTCGGCGAAGGCATTCCGGCTTCCTTCCTTGCGATCGGAAGAAAAGGAAAGAAGAAAGAAAGAAAAAAAAACAAAAAAAACGGGGTTTCTTTTTTCCGTCCCTACCCATGCTCCGGCGCGCGGGCGGGGGCGGGGGGCCGGGGGGGGGGGGGGGGGGGGGGGGGGGGGGGGGGGGGGGGGGGGGGGGGGGGGGGGGGGGGGGGGGGGGGGGGGCGCCGGCC
>Ga0307516_10004966_pt1 | contig 16152 bp, 12 predicted proteins | sample 19_EM_MG_FD_203310 | JGI IMG/M metagenome (GOLD analysis project Ga0307516, IMG submission 203310) | Populus trichocarpa ectomycorrhiza microbial communities from riparian zone in the Pacific Northwest, United States - 19_EM | ecosystem: Host-associated > Plants > Roots > Unclassified | place...
CGCGCGAACTTTTATGGCGATCTGGTATGTGGTTGTTGAGGTATCGTGAATTTGCGTGGTGGGGTGCGACGCCGACGGGGTGTCCGGTTAATGGGTAGTAGCCGGGTAACCCCTACAGTACGTTAGTAGCAAGTGTTACTCCGATGCGTCGAATATGTACATACGGTATTAACTGAGCGTATAGAGTAGGTGTATAGAATCTAGTCTCATGTGGGCGTTCAAGATGCGACACCTGATCAAGATCCGAGCATGGGATGTTAGGGACTCCATCTATCTATGTAGTCTGTGGATGCCACGATACTGTAGTGCGGGATCCAACTAGGACAGCTACTTGCCGAGGAAAGCAAAGACTAGAGGCGGAGATACAAACAGAAAAGGACATCCCCGCTCTTGTATCGGTTGCTTCACATCTCAGCGAGTGAGTAGGAGCGTGGGGAAGGGCGGAATAATGGAAGGACCACGTTCCAGAGTCTTTTCCGCAGGCGGCAAGCACCTCCAGGCGAACTTCGATCGCCGACTACGATTCCGACCGGAGCTTTACTTGATCGGTTTTGTATGTCACATCGATGATCAATCCAAATGTCGTTCCCGACTGCGACTCCCCCACACAATCTCTACGACCTGCAGCGGAAACGTAAGCGGTTTACTTTTGCCACTGCGGGCTGCGGAATCGCCTCTACCCAATGCCGCGCGCACCTGTGGCCTGGTGGGGGACGTACCTACTCTGTCGGAACGAGGGATTAAGCCCAAGAGGAAAGGATATGATTCTTCTCGATGGCGTCCGCCGGGAAGCTAGGCCGAGACACATCCACAACCCCGCTGCGAAAAGTCCTATGTATTGCTGGGGCACATGGCTCTTATGTATGTAGCAGAGAAATGCTCGGATCTACCTACCCAGGTCGAAGGCAGTTGGTTGCTCTCTCGCAGCTGGTGAGAGCGGGTGGACGTCTACTATGGCTGCCGTATGATACATACTTAGAATACTGCAACCCCACCGGGTTGTCATCCAACAGGTGTTTCTGCCATACCTAGAGTACATGCCCGCCAAAGGAACATTCGACAGCCGGAGACATGTTTCGCTTTTTGGTGGATGATATCCTAACTAGTGTGTGCGTGTGGAGTTGGTGCGTGCGTAAGTGCTCTGCACGGGTAGAGTAGGTATCCACTTATCGGTCCCGCAATATGCGGGGATAACGAAATCTATATACATACTTCATTCGCTATTTGAATGCTTGATGTGTGTGCTATAGATTCTATTTATCCCGGATAGCAGGAGCTATCCGAGCCCGTCTCCTGGTTGCGGGAATCCGCATGCCATCTATTGTGCTGGGATGGGGATAGGGACACAGGCTACTTTGTGACGAGATCTCGAGATCCAGTGCGACGAACAGCCACCTGCTGCGATGGGGATACATACCTGTGTACGACAATCCGGCTCGATCTCGTGGAGATTCGTCACGCATCTCGGAGAAGGAGTGGTGTGGCGGCCATTGGCCCCGAGTGTGCCGTACAAACGGGCTACATACATATCGCCATCCCTCCCTCCAGCCTATGGAAGCCAATGCACGAGCCTGGAGTTGCTCCTACGGCAGGACCGCCTATACTTGGTGCCAGCTTCGGGTGATCTTGTGGTTCTCCTGCAGGGGGGGATGCAGCACTTCCCGACAGATCAATTTTTTTCCCTTCTGGTGGTGTTGTGCTGCATATTGCAGAGGCGCGCCTAGTGGGGACCCTTACACTTTTTTTCTCGATAATATTATTATATCAACCTCCAACCAAAAAAAAAACACCTCCATCTTGAACAACATGCTAGAGTAGAAACCCTCAGCTGGCTTTTCGCTTTTATACATCTTCTATCTCCCTCCACCTCGCCCTTCCCTCTCCCACTGCCACCACTTCTCCGTCACCGACCTCGCTGCAGTTGCCATCCCTCCACCTTCGTTCTCACCACTTACGTTAAATCCTCAGGAGACCCTAGATACCTTGGCCTCGTTGCTGCCATCAAGGTTCCCTCGTGTCCGTTCCTCGTTCCGATACGCGTCAACGCACACGATCAGCTTAGTCTTGGTGAGTGACCACTCGATTTCCACACGAGCCACTGGTCAAATGTCCCAGGGACTGCGAGACACGGTGGTTTGGACGGGGGTGTCTCCTTCTGTCCACAAGGCTCCGCCGAAACGACCGTCCCTCACACTTGTAGCGCAGAATCCACCCCCCTCCTTCCTCGTCTTCCCCTCCATACCCTCGTCAAATACCTGTCACGGCCCCTCCAGCGAGTGGCTCTCCTCGCTGTCTGTTGTTTCTTCCTTTTCTAGCCACCTTTCCTCTGCATCGCATCCTGAGCCTCACTCCCGACGCCTGCACGCCTCCCCTTGAGAATCTTGCGTGAACTATCTGGCTGACTCACACCTCCCACACACCTTCAGCCTACAGTTCTACAGTTCTAGTTCTCACCTACTCTCCCTAAGCGGAAACATACATGGCTACCGTCACCGAAGTCGTCAAGGAGTCTCTGCTCGGAAGCGAGCATCCTGAGCTCCCGTCGGAAGAGAGTAAGAGACTCTTCAACCTTCATGCGACGCACAGAACTCCATCGGGGGATCGAGTGATGGCCAAGGATGACTTCATCAATGCCGTTTCTCCACCCGGCACCGACTACCACAAAATCCAGCGCGAGCAGTATGGAGTGCTCTTTGACGTCGCCGATCGACGAAAAGAGGGCTATCTCACCCTCAAAGAGTGGGCCGCATTTGAGTTCCTGCTGGTGAAGCCCGACGCTGAGTACCAGATTGCGTTCCGGTTATTCGATGTGGAGGGCACAGGAGTTGTGAAGTTTAACGACTTTGTTGAACTTTACAAAAAGTACAAGGGGGAGGATACCATTCCATTCAATTGGGACAGCGATTGGGCCGCGCTTTACTTGGGCGGTAAGAACAGTCGACACGACCTCACGTATGCACAGTTCTCACAGATGATGCGGGCTCTCCAGGGCGAGAAGGCCCGACAGGCGTTTCGCAAGTTTGATAAGCAGGGCTCTGGCTTTGTTGAGCCGGAAGATTTCCAGCGCATCATTCTGGAGACATCGGGACACAAGCTCTCCGACCATGTTTTGGAGAACCTTCATACGCTGAGCGCTATCGGTACTGGTGTAAAGGTCAGTTATGCCAGCGTTCGCGCGTTCCAGAATGTCATCTGTGAGATGGACACGATCGACACTATTGTGAGAAGTGCAACAACCAAGTCTAGTGATGGCAGGATTACCAAGAGCGACTTTCTGAATGAAGCTGCGAGGATCACCCGATTCTCTCATTTTACCCCCATGGAAGCCGACATTCTTTTCCATTTCGCTGGACTCGACAGCATTTCGGACCGCCTTTCGTGGAAAGAATTCAGTCGCGTGCTTGATCCACACTGGAGGGAACCCCAAGAAGCCACCTACACGGCTTCTACTGGTTCTACGCCCACTATCGCCTCCATCACCCATGGCGAGGGCTTCTTCGGTCAGGCGCTCGAGTCTGCCTATAATTTCGGATTGGGTGCCATTGCTGGTGCGTTTGGCGCCACCGTGGTGTACCCTATCGATCTTGTCAAAACCCGCATGCAGAACCAGAGGAGCAAGGTTGTTGGAGAGATGATGTACAAGAACTCTTGGGACTGCGCTAAAAAGGTGATCCGTAACGAGGGATTCCGCGGCCTCTACAGCGGCTTGGGACCACAGTTGATTGTAAGATTTCGGTGTTTTGTAGGGGAAGAGGACTGCTTGCTGACATCACAACAGGGTGTTGCTCCTGAAAAAGCGATTAAGCTCACGGTCAACGACATTGTAAGAAGCAAGGCGACTGACAAGTACGGAAACATCACGTTCGGCTGGGAGATGATTGCTGGTGGCGCTGCTGGTGGTTGTCAGGTTGTGTTCACCAAGTGAGTTCCTTTCAAAACGAAATCTGCCGATTGTCCATTAACACTGGACAGCCCTCTGGAGATTGTGAAAATTCGTCTCCAGATTCAAGGAGAAGTTGCCAAGAACGTCGAAGGCGTCCCACGACGATCAGCACTCTGGATAGTTAAGAACCTCGGATTAGTTGGTCTCTACAAGGGTGCTAGCGCATGTCTTCTCCGGGACGTGCCGTTTTCGGCGATCTACTTCCCTACGTACGCCCACCTCAAGAAGGATTGGTTTGGCGAGTCGCCAACCAAGAGTTTGGGCATTTTCCAACTTCTCACTGCCGGTGCCATTGCTGGAATGCCCGCCGCTTATCTCACCACCCCTTGCGACGTGATCAAGACTCGCCTGCAGGTCGAGGCTCGCAAAGGTCAGACCAGCTACCGTGGTTTGGTTCACTGCGCGACCACCGTCTGGAAGGAAGAAGGATTCAAAGCGTTTTTCAAGGGCGGCCCCGCGCGTATCATGCGTAGCTCCCCACAATTTGGATGCACTCTTGCTGCGTACGAGCTTCTGAAGACCGCAATACCTTTCCCTGGAAAGGCCACGGACCAGAAGTCCCTGGCCGGAGTGTCTAGGCCCATCAAAGACAGCAGCCCTCTGAGTGCGATTCGCTGCAGAAACGCTATGAAGATTCTCCTGGTATGCTACTCTCTCTTGTCGTTGTGTGAATGAGTTTATATTGACGAATAACAGGACTTGGACCACAACTTCGGTCGCGTCAAGTTTCCACAGACAAAAGAAACGTGGGGAGCCCTGTCTGGCGTGAAGAAGGATTGACCACATCACGAGCACACGCACATATACCCTCTCTTCTCTCTTTGGGGTCCTTCCTTTTCTCTGTTCGGGAGTTTCACGGTCTCTTCACAGCGGTTTCTTATACTTATCTTCGATTCATGCGTTGGTCTGGGTTTGTTTTTTGTATAGTGTAGTTGGGTTCGTTAGGGCTTGATAGATATCCTGCTTTCATGTGTTTGGCTGTTGAGTGGACTTGTGGCGGGGTAATCCATGCTTTGATATCTTGGTTTTCTTGCATTGGACGGGATGGATGTTTGCTAGCTTGGAGCGGTATAGAGGCTAGACGGCTGGTTAGATGGGAGCAAGCAAAGGGTAATTCTTTAGAGGGCCGTGAGCAAGTTGGTGAGAAGAATGGTACATACACCGTCGTGTAAAAGTAGGTGGAAATCATTGCACGAATAGAGCAGTGTGGTCTGAACCCTCAATCCGCGGCGTTGAGCCAAATATCACTCTGACCCCCAAAACGCAAACGGGCCACTTGTTGGGAGTTCCAACACCATTCCCGTAGATACTTTTGTTTCCTTCGCTTCCATCCTCCTCCTATACGTCGACGTCTTATCTCATCACAATGCAGCCTAACCGCACTGCATCCACCTCCGCCGCCCACTAGCCGCAACAAGCACCCCCGCTCCAGTGCCATCGCTGTTAAGGAGCTGCAATGGGCAAAGCGGTTCTTGCACGTGTTGGATCTCTCACCTCGGACCCGGCCTCCGGCGACGAACCAGACAGTGACAGCCCTCCTACATACTGCGAAGCTCAAGCTCAGCAGCGCGGCCCTCCGGCTGCCGCTGGGGAGCTGAGCGCCGACAAGCTCAAAGACGAGGTTACCAAGCCCCAGGGAGTGATCCGGCGCGGAATCGAGAAGCGGCTCAGGTGGAAGCCGATCCGCGAGAGCAGCACTGCAACTTACTCGTTCGAGGGTAGTTACCTGCGCCAATCCCAAGATCGTTCGAGGCTATGATTAGCCTCAAGGGAGGGGGCACGCTTAGGTTAAGAGGCCTGTATCTTTCTGAGAATGTTACCCTCCATCGGGGCTGGGTATACAAGCGGTGCGGGAGGTGCGGGAAATATGGAATGTCGTCGGATTAGGGTTTAGGGGAGTGGATACATACTGCTTAGTCTCGACCTACCCTGTGTCGTGATGAGATTGAATGATGAGTGGTAACTGCAAGGAAAAGGCTTCTTGTTGCGCTTTATGGGAAGATGGGTGCAACCCTAGAACACGGCAGCAGAAGCACCATCAAACGCGTGCGCAACTAGTTATTGACGAGATCAAATTACCCCCTCCCCCCAAACCCTACGCCGGTGCGGCCACCGCTCTGGCCTGAAGCTAAGTACATAGCAGGACCGGCCAGCTACTATGTATCAAACGCCTCAAATAAACTTAAGCGGCGAATATTCACCGGTGGCACGACACGCCCGGTTCGGGGTGTCGCTACGGCATACCACAGTCTGTACCCACTGCCACCACCGGTCCCGGGAATTCATGGGTGATACTTGGCGCCCCAACTGAGTATCTACAATACCAGCCGATGGCATGCATTAATTGGGTATCGGGGTAAGTGGTTCCCTCCTTCAACGATTCCCCGGGAACATGGGTATTCGGTGAGCCGTAGTAAAGTTTCGCTGGAAGCTGAGCACACAGCAAGTCAGGGATACCTACTTCGGGACCTTCGTCGGAAATTGCTCCTGGGCAGCCAGGAGGAATGGGGGAAGGGAGTATACAGTCCTCGCATTTCAGCACCATCACAAGCTCCCGCAATTCACCGGTCCAGTCCGCACTACGCATCTGAGCATCTCACGCCAGCTTCCGCATTCCATACTCCGACCTAACCGCGGCGCCGGCGGCGAACTCGCTGTGGGAGCCCTTCCTGGACGCCAGCAACAACGAGGCGAGGAATTACGAGCGGCTCGTACAGGAGCTGGGCACGCAGGTGGCGCGCGGGTGCGTCGAAGACCAAGTCCTGCTTAACGGTGGGGCCATGGCGGTTTGTTGTGGTGCGGACGAGACGGTTTGGACGGGTGGTTGCGGGCTCGAGGGAACTAAGAGTGTATATGACTATCCTATTAATTGATACCTAAGTATCTGGGGGCTGTTGATTGTTGCATATGGAATCACTCGGATACAACACGCGAAGGAGACCCGGTACCCATTCTGCAGAGAGCCTCTAGGCCGCATGCATTCATAATCAACCCGACGAAAGGTCTGCAGAGAACCTCGCACCTAGTTCCATTTCATTCGGTATCCCTCAAGCAATAACTTGACTGATCTTGTACTCGACCTGCACGCCCTTCTCCGAGACCAAAAACCTGCCTCCAGCCACGAACAGGTGATTCTCGAGGTGCTTGTACTTTTCGCTGCCGGTAGAGAACTTGGGGTTCGAAAAGACTTGTCCGAACCCCACCGACTTCGCATCGGGGGCACCGGTGAAGACCTTGCCGACCTCCTCGTTGACGGTGATGATCCCGTTGTAGCTGAGGTTGATGTGGTCGCCGTCGTCCGTCTTGAACAATATGCGCACGTCGAGGCGCAGGTGCTCGCCGTCGGGATCGCAGTAGATCCAATCGTTGCCCGTGATAGCAGTACTGTTCAGCGCCGGCTCGATGCCGGGCTCCGTCTTGAGGGCCGCGCTGGTGACGTTCTAGCCTCCCAGCATTAGAAGTGGTATGTACGTCGAAGTGGAGAGAGGGGGAGGGTAAACCCACCACAAAGACCTGCGAACCGCCGACGTTGAGCGTACCTGCAGCAGAGCATTAGCGAGACTACTACCGACTACCCAAGCTCCCGAGGAACGGACCGATAGGAATGCCTTGCTCGATCGAGGCCTGTCAGGAACAGTAGCAATTAGCATCACACTCCACTTCCTTCCCGATGGGAGCATACCAGGCAGGTAGCGAAAGGCTTGAGATTGGGAAATCCGGACATTTTTGTGTTTTGTTTTTGTTGTCGTTTTTATTGTTACCGATGGCGATGGAGTGGGAATGGGTAGATAAATAGCTGACGGAGTGTGGGGTAACTGGTAACAAATGCGGCTGACGGGTGAAGGTTAACTACTCCGCAAGGATGCCTGCGGGACACCTACACAGACTACATATATACATGATATGTACATAGAGCACCGCCCCCAAAAGCAAGTAGATAACGTTCAACACGATTTTCGCCTAGCATGGCCTTACGCTTTGAGGTTGCTGTTATACCTGTAGATAACATGAATGATAGTTAGTGCGGATGCCGAGTTCCCCATGCTCACTTCATCGCTTGCCCCAGTGCTAAATATAATGCCATCCACCATCACCCTGCATGCATCTTCGTATACCCAAGGCCTCCCTTTTCGCCTGTCAGCACAATTGGGACCGCGGTAGGTCGACTCAACTACATAGGTACTCTACGGGTGCCAAGTGAGGTGACTGATGCTAGTCTTTCCTTACCAAGGACCGGCGGAGTCAGACAGTTGGAGTTTCCTGGATAACCTATCCGTATATCAAGGGGGCGAAACCGAGGTATGTGCCGCTGCGAGTATGATCTCAACCCAACGGCGGTCTTCAGTTGAAGCTCTAGTACGAAAAATTACTCAAGGGCAGTAAGGTTCGGGCTGCAGCTCCACCTGCCAATCCGGGGGCATTCATCGACGACGAGGGAGTGTGTGAAGGCCCTACAGGGCAACATCTGGCGGACGTGTATCACGATAACCTCCGCTGGGTCGGTATCTTCCAACGCTCCAGCTTGAGGGTGTCTATTCATCTCAGCTTTCCTTTCGCCACTTGCCTCCGCGCAGCAGATTTGCGTCCAGGCGTAAGGGCGTAAGCCACACGCAGCTCTCGCACGTGCAATACAAAGCCATCACCAGCGGCAGAATCTCCAGGACGAGCCTGGGTAATCGAATCAGTCAATATCTCTAACGGGGTTCTTCGCCTTGATTGGCTGCTCACCGGCACGTTGAGCAGTGTTGCGCCGATACAGCCAGTGACCTCCCACAATACCACCCAACATCCAACGCATCGTCGTGGTTGTGGCCAGAAGCTTTTTCAAGTGCGGAGGAACTGGAAGGGAGAAATCTCCGATGAAGGAGACAGTCAAGTGGTACTTCTGCCGGCGGTAGTCTAGCGAAGAGGTGGCGGCCATAGTTGAGGTGAGCCGGGTGAGAAGAAGTCTATCAATCAGGCGGAAGGGTGGGAAGTTGTAAATCTCCTAGTGGAAGGAGATATGAAGACCGCGTCTCAAGCACTTTGGCCACCACCCGGCCCGTCCTCACTTTTTTCAGACACCTATATTAGTGGGTGCTACCTACAACAGAACACAGGCCTAAATTGATCGTTTCGTAGCGACCGTCTCTTGATTAAGGCCACTAGGCTAACAAATATCATAAGGGATCACTCGCTTGCCCTCAAATTGCAGAGAATAAGTCTGTGAAGCGCTCTCAGGACTTGCGGGAAGCGGAGTCTACAGTAGCGGAGACCCAGTGGCAGAGTAGGGAGCGGTGGGCGTAAGCCCAGGTATCTGAACACCTGGCCGAAGAGAGGTGCAGTCCCGCTGTACTGGACTTCCCAGAAATCACGATTATGGGGGGAGGATAGTTCCTAGGGAAGCCGAAGGGAGGGATAGCGGATTGAGTCCAAGATAGTGAGAAGAAATATGGGAAGATCGAATGAGTCTTGGGACAGTGAGTGTCGACTGCTGCTCAAATGCCCAGATAGTCAGTCTTCTGACCAAATGACCGACCTGCTTACAAACAAACATACCAATCTGTCAATAGGCTAGGAGATGTCCTAGCTTCCATTGTCGTACAGTGAAGACGTCACCGGGGAGAGTGCTGTGCATACAAAGCCCCAAACTCTCCCATCCGTCCACAGCACCGGACAGTCCTGCTACATTCCATCTCATCCCACATAGTCTCATTCCTTCGTCTTTTGTCGTTACTATCTCAAAGTCCAACCTCAATCTCACTCAGCCATGCCGCTGCTTGCTCTCCCCGCAGAGCTACTCCTTGAGATCATCGGCTTCGTCACCGGATGGGCCGACTTGGGAAACCTCCGTCTGACAAACCGCCAGCTCGCCGCTTTCGGCGAGCCGTTCCTCTACCAAGCCTTCGTCGTCAAATGCGGCTGTGTCTTCACCCGCGCCATCGAGTTCGGCGAGATGATCGACGCCAACCCTGCCCGGGCCAGCAGGACGAAGGCGTTTACCTACGGCTGGATCATGCCGCACACCCGTCGAGCCCTGCGGTTCCTCTTGCGGCTGCCAGCCCTGCAGCATCTGACGTTCAACTGGACCAGCCACTGTAGCGCCACTGGCCTGAACATTCTGCAGTCCGAGGTCCCGCTCGGCAAGCCGCTGTTCGGGATCAACTACCTGCTTCCCGAGGAGTGGCCCGAGCTTCCGACGGTGCGTAGAATGACGATTCGCGGCGGTGTGTTCTGCTTTAACGGCCCGGCGGCGGTGATTTTCTCGGCGCCGAACGTCGAGTTCCTGCACTTCTCGCACAGCTCGTCCCTGGTCCCCAGTCCGTTCTACGAGGCCGGCTTCGCGCGGCCGCTGCTGGCACTCACGACGCTGCGCATCACGGACTACCACATCACCGACTTCTGGCTCGAACGTCTCTTCCGGAACGCCCCGAACCTCAAGAGGCTCATCTACGAATCCGAAGCCAAGTTCCTGCACTCCCGGGGCTTCGCGAAGATGCTCGGGATGCTGGCCGGCAGTCTGGAGGAGCTCTACATCCGCAGGCCCGCCAGGTTCGAGGGAGAGATCGTGCTCGAGGGGTTGAGGGACTTTAAGAAGCTGAGACTGCTCGTCGCCCCAATCGAGTTGCTCAACGATTTAGTCCACGGCACCAGTCTGGTGAAGCCATTCCCCCCGCACCTGGAGCGAATCCACATCCTTGAACCGTTTCCGTAGAGGGGTGCAGAAAGTGGGCGTCGAGTGAGCTCCGGTAGCGTGGGATATGGTTCTTTTTCTTTTCTTTTTTTTTCTTTTCAATACATGCAGTTTGGTTCGATTGTATGTAATGGGGTTGGCTGGAGACTTACATGTGTACATCGATGATTTTGAATATTGATGGGATTGGCGGGAATGACGAGGAACATTTTTCTTGCAGTAGAACGCACCACTAGTAGAATCCTCACCCTTGCAACCATCTACACGTCGTCCGCCATTTAAATTATGTATAGAGTACCTATGTACGATACCCGCCTCCACGGCACCATCACCCTTCAACGCCCGTCCACGAGGAGGGCGTCGGGCGCGGTAGTTCCTCCTCCATCTCGACCTTCCCACCGAACGCTTCCACAACTCCAGCTAGCACCTCCGCCGCGGCGATCTCGAGTCTGACCCGCTCACCGGCAGCCCTGCCGTCCCCAAAGAACGCGTCTTCGCCCCTGACGCCGCCGATGTTGACCACGGCGAGGCCCTTTCCGGCCTTCTCGGCGTCTCTGACGAGCCTCCACGCGGAGTAGGTGGCGAGACTAGTCCCGACGACCAGCAGCGCGTCGGCCTCCCGCACCAGCAACTCCGCGCGCGTCTTGACCAGCGGGTCGACGCTCTCGCCAAAGAAGGTGACGCACGGCTTCACGACGGCGACGACGCCGTCAGCGCCTGCAGCCATCACGGCGCCGTCCCGGTCAACCCTAACGGCGCGTCCGGCGTCCCTCTCCAGACACACGGGGCAGGCGGGGTATCTGAACCGTGCGTAGTCCGCGCCGGGGAGGTCGACGTCGCCGTCCGCATTCATGCGCAACTTCCCGCCGTCGGCGTCGCGCAGCAGTTCCGCCCACAGCGGATTCAGGTCTTCCAGCCGCCGCTGCCATGCGTCCCGGGACATGGCCGTGCGGCAGTGCAGGCAAGCGACGGAGCGGAGGAACCCGTGCAGCTCGAGCACGTCCGGGCCGACGCCGTGGAGGGAGTCCACGTTCTGCGTTACAACGCCGGAGAGCGCGCCGAGGACGCGCAGGCGGGCGACGGCGTGGTGGGCGGCGTTGGGACGCGCGCGCGACGTCGACGGCCAGCCGATGAAACTGCGCGCCCAGTACCGCTGCCGCGACAGGTGCTGCCCGCAGAACTCGTGGAAGAAGATCGGCCGGTACTGCCGGTTGAGTCGGTACGTCCCCGATGCTCCCCGGTAGTCCCGTAGGCCGCTCGCGACGGAGATTCCGGCGCCCGTGATCAGCGCTATTTTCTGGTGCCGTGGGTGCGCGAGGAAGGAGCTCAATGCCGACACTGCGGTGGGGAGAGAGGTCGCGCAGGGTGGGTGGATCGTCGGCGGGGGAAACGGCGCTGTGTACGGGATTCGTGGGAGGACCATGGCCGCGGAGGTGGGGAATCGTGTTTGTCATACATACTTTATATCTACATGAACTGTGCGGTTCATAGTGGTGCGGAAGGCTACGTCATCCCACTTTAAGCGAACGCGGCCTTTCAAATCTGGGGGAGTCAGTTCGACTCGATTCACAATTCACGGTCAAGACATAATTGTAAGGAATATGTATTGCCGTCTACACATCAGTCCGGCCAACCCTAGACAAACCCCACCCCCACTGGCATCGTGCAAAGCTAGTTAGTTAATGAAGCTCTCCATATCCTCCAGTCCCCTTTTAACGCCGTGTTCAAACTATGTTTGTACGTCGATCGTCAGTACATAGGCAAATCACCCTCCCCAATAATCCTCAATTGGTTCGATCAGAGACTCACCTCCCACTGGAACTGGCTTCCGAAACCTCCCCTGTCGGCCACATGTTCCCCCAGTCTCTTGCCGACCCAGAGGTTAACGAAGCCGATGGTCGCCCCCTTCCTCGCCGATTCCCAGAACGTCAATGCGTCCCAGAATCCCACATCGTATCCTGCCGCGAACCGCCAGTGCTCCATCTGCTGTCCGGGAGAGTGCTGGTCCCAGTACTGCACGTGTTCTGCGATGGCCTGGTCCCGAGCACGGGTCTGCCCAGCCTTCGCCTTAGCCGCGATTTCGGTCACCCGCTGCTCGGATAGAGTGAGGCCGACGGGAGGGACGATGTTGCCCTTCCGGCTCTGCTCGACGAATCCCCACTCGCCGCCTTCCATCCACGCCATCTTAGCCGTCCAGAAATACGCGCCGCCATTGACCGGTTTCAGCGTCTGTTCCCATCGCTGCGATTGGGCGATTCCGAATTGCCGCACGAGGTCGGGGCGCTGCTCCGGAGTTACTTTCGACCATGACTCGTTGTCGAGGACGCAGCTGTACTCGCCGATCACCGTGCCGACTTCTTTGTCGTGGTAGCTGGCGATGTCGCTGCCTTCTTTCGCGATCGCCGCGATGATGTCAGGCGGGGAGCGTTTCTTGTTGTGGGCGTCGAAACAGTAGTATTTATGGATATCGATCACCAAGGGAGGGGAGATGAGCGGGTTGCGGAGGCGGGCGCTGTTTTTGCCCACCGCGTACTGAGGTGTCCGTTATTATCTGAAGGGAGAGGAAGAGGAGCGGAGTGGAGCCATACATCGAGAGCAGGAACACTGTTCCACGCATCGCTGAGATAGACCGGCAAAGTCGAGTCAACGGTCGCAATCGCAGCGAGCGTGCTGTCGTACCAGCTCCACATTCCCCTGTCGCCAGCCCCAGCGATCGCTTCGTTGACCAGTTGCAGGCCGAGGACCCAAACCTTCATGATGGGATCCTGCACGATGGCCCTGGATATGCCGACCAGCACCTCGGTCGCGCGTTGCCGGAACTGATCGCTCTCCCAGAACTCACTCTTCATCGAGTCTGTTTGTTTTCCGGAAACCCGCGGGGTGAGTGCACACACAACCTGGAACCGCCAGACAAAGGCTGCCACATACCTGTGCCGGAGTGTTCGTCCGAATTCGCGCCGCCGGGAAGCGCATGCAGATCCAGCAGCACGCCGATGCCGTGCTCGGCAGCCGCCTGCACGTAGCGGCGCACCCACAGCCAGGCGTTCTCGTACACGGCCGCAAACGGCTCGAAGACGGTTCCACCGCAGTAATGCGGGCCGAGCGTGAACCAGCCAATAGGCAGTCGGACGGAGGTGATCCGCGCAGTGTCCCGCAGGAACGCCCAGTCGGCAGGCGCCATCGCCGATGCCCAGTGCTAGAAGTAGTTAGTCAGCCCCGAGCCAAGAGGCGATGATGGCCGCACCGCGGGGGGGCGGTTGCTGACCTCTTCCCATTTGGTCCGTGCAGACTCGATTCCGTGGGCCTCCACCCACGCACTCACGGCGGAGAGCTCGCTGCCCCCGCCCGCCGAGTCCAGGAACATTCCGGGGAACAGCCATCGCTCGAGCACGAACACGGAGCCGATGTTCGTGCCGTGATGGGTGCGATAGCGGTTGATCTCGGGAGTTGTTGGCGGACCCATGCGCGGGGCCTGGGGGTGAGCCTGAGGTTGGGGCTGTGGCTGCGACGGGGGCGGCGGCGGGCCCGGTGGTGGCGGAGGGAATTGTGCGTGGGGCGGAGAGGCAGCGTGCGCCAGCTGCGGCGGCGGGGGCTGGTACTGGTGCTGCTGGTGCTGGTGCTGCTGGTGCTGCTGGAGTCCGTATTGCTGTTGCTGCGGCTGCTGGGGCTGGGGCTGGGGCTGCTGAGGATTTGCGGCCGCAGAGAAGCCGTGCGGGTTCTGGCCGCTGCTTGCGCCATGGTCGTCGTAGGCGATCCCCAGTCTCTCGTTGAGCTTGAACTTCTTGTCCAGCTTGTCGAAGTATTTCTTCATGGCGGGCAATCCTGTGCTATCGCGGGGGGGTATTTCAGCAGGGGAGCTGCAGAATAAGTAGCCGCAGCCCCTACAGGTCCGCAGCGGAGAGAGAGCAAGGGAGAGTGGACGGAGTCGGAGAACGAGAACATGCTGGCGGCGCGGACGGGAATATGCCGTCTACCGTCTGATGCGGCAACTCTGGGAGGCGGGGTGCATAAAGCGCCGTGCACAACTGCTCGCCGTCCGCATCGGAACGCTCGTGCACTGCAGCGGGGATTTGACCTGGTGGCAGCACGCTCTGCATGCATGCACGCCGAGAGCCGTCCTGTTGCTTGCGGCCCCCAGCCAAGTGTTCCGAAAGAGGACGCAGCCCGCGGGCGTGCGTCTGATTGGCGGATGGCCGGCATCTCGACTTCCGGTTGCTGCAAGCATGGGCAAATGGTCGCTGTGGAATAGAAGCGCGTACATACAGTACGTAAGCATGCATCGGCACTGGACAGCCCGCACAAGAGGTGCATAGATATCTCCGCACCTGTCGCCATAGATATGTATGTAGATAGACAGATAGATATGCCGCTCTCCGGTGACGACTGCACGGCTCGCTGCTGGAGAGTCCGGTCCGGCCATGGCTATCTATATCTACAGAGATACCATTGGCCGCAATCGACAATCGCTCCATCCAACGCCCTCGCATCCACCAACCCGTCCGTATCTAGCCGCCCACTGAGCACTGCATGACAGAATAAAACAAAAATAAAAATAAAAAGTCCCGGCAATTCGCCAATTCGCCAATTCGCCAATTCACCGACAAGCCATGTGTGTAGCCTATCTATCGACAGCCCAAGTCTCCGCAACAGGAATAGCTCGCGTTGCACTGCAGCCCCATCGAGCGTGTTGTATGTATGTATTGTATGTATGTATCTATCCAGTGATGCCGTCGCCGGTTTCACCGCGATAACTAAACTGTGCCTACCACCTACCTCCTCGCCTCGCCTCGCCTTCGTCCAGGCCGCTCTCCGAACTCCCAAAGACATCCAACCGACCTCGCAACCAACCTCACAACCAACCTTCCTCCCCCCCCCCCCCCCAAGAAAAATTTAAAATAAAATAAAACTACAAGCCGCCGAACACTGCTGCGATGACCGTGCCTCCGCCCGTCGACAGCAACGTCCCCCACCTGCGGCTGTCTCGCAGCCTGCGCCAGCTGCACCCGGAGAGCGTGGCGCAGCTGGCGCCGGCACCGTCGTTCGACGTGTACCAGCAGCTCCCTGGAGACGAGCACGAGCACGAGCACGAGCACGAGCGGGCCGAGTCGTGGGCGCTACTCGGAACCTACAAGCTCGGAGCCCAGTGCGGCTGGCTCTCGCACTCCAGGATCGACGACGACGGCGCGAACATCTTCCTCGTCGACAACGAGACCACGTCTACCGCGCTGGAGCGCATCGGTACCGCTACGCCCTACGAGCAGCATCACGAGCTGCCCCAGCACGAGCAGAACCATGAGCTGCCCCAGCACGAACAGCAGCCGCACGAGCAATCTCAGCATGAACAATCCCAGCACGAGCAACCTCAGCACGAGCAACCTCAGCACGAGCAACCTCAGCACGAACAACCTCAGCACGAACAACCTCAGCACGAGCAACCTCAGCACGAGCAACCTCAGCACGAGCAACCTCAGCACGAGCAACCTCAGCACGAACAACCTCAGCACGAGCAACCTCAGCGCGAGCAACCTCAGCGCGA